>Ga0228710_1005141_pt1 | contig 20433 bp, 15 predicted proteins | sample MedpolnodulmetaG_FD_177995 | JGI IMG/M metagenome (GOLD analysis project Ga0228710, IMG submission 177995) | Root nodule microbial communities from Medicago polymorpha collected in Santa Monica, California, United States - pink nodules | ecosystem: Host-associated > Plants > Roots > Nodule... | reverse complement strand
CCAAAACATAAAACACAAAAAAAAAAAAAACCTAAAAACATAGGAAAATTGATTAGTTTTAGTATTAGTATTACCTCTTGCTTCTTTTTCTTCAAGTTCAAATTGTAACTCTTCATGTTATTATAGTCCTGCTTCACTTTTTCTACCTCCTGTTTGGATTTCAAACATTAAAAAAACCATGAGAAAAACAATTTTAACAACTCAACAAATTCATAACAAAAAAAAAACCAAAAACAAAGAAAGAAACAAAAAAACTTACTAGTCTGATTGAATCTTTGGTCTCTGTCAATTCTTGTATAATTTCAAGAGGCGATTCTTTTTTCTTTTGGCACAAGAAACAAACCCTAGAAATCAGAAATCAAAAATAACAGAAAACTAATAAAGAAAATTGAGGAAGAAAGAAAAATAAGTTCATACCTTTTTTAGAGAAGTTTTCTTCTCTGAATGTCGCTTGAGTTCATCGTCTGATTCAGTTTCAGAGCTGGTAACAACATCGCCGGCGGCGGCATTAACATCACGGTTGTTTTGAATTGCCGGAGAAGGAGAAGGGTTGTTTTTAACAGTGGTTCTCTTTCTTTTGCAACGCCAACTGAATGGTATACTATTCAACAAACCAACATGACAGTGAAAATCAAGAATGATTTCAGCGACTTCCTTTTCACTCTTTGACCAATCTAAAGAAGAAGAAGTAGTTTGTGTTTTCTCTGTTCTTTCATCACTGTGTGTTTTCATCTTTCTGTTGAATGAAAAAGGTTAAGATCTGAATTTGTTGGAAGTGTGTGTGAGAGAGTTGAATGTGATGATTTATAGAGACGATAGAGAGAAACCAAATTTGTGTGTCGCTGCTTCAAATCAATCCAAGGAATTTCTAAATCCACATTCCTTGCCTCTTGACACGTATCATTATTAGGGTTTATTGATATTTAGTTTAAATATTATTTTTTTGAAAAGATTTAGTTTAAATATATTATTCTACATTATATTGAGAAATCCTTCAAAATGATAAATTATATTGAGTAAATAGAATACGCACCAATATTTAAAAAACAATCAAATATTATTATTATTTTTTTAGAATTGTTACTAAAAAAAGTATGTTACTGTTAAAAAAACGAAAACTTGGTGCATTTAGTTGGAACATAATGATATTATTTTTGACGGAAAAGTCGTTAATGTTGGGGAGGTCGTTGAACGTCTGTGTTGGTTTTGGTTCATTAGCAAAGAAAGAAGGAATAAGAATTATAGAAACAGAAAGAAAGAAATGAATTGTATAATGTAATTAATAAATTACAGATTACATATACCTAATAGTAGAGGTAATGCTAGCTATAGGAAAACCCATTAACTATTGGTGCGAGTAATACTAACACGCAAGGATTTTATTTATATGACTAAGCCTTTGCATATTTCTTCATATTATCTGATGCGGGACATTTTCTCATTATTATTGATATCCTCCCGCAAGTTGTATGGTTTGAAAGAGAGATGCAACTTGGACAGTAAGTAATCGAACCTAGGACGAAGCAGGGGTTTAGTTAGAATATCAGCATGTTGATCATCGGTAGAAACAAATGATACTTGAAATTTTCCATGTTGAACATTTTCTCAGACAAAATGATAGGCTAAGGCTATATGTTTCATCCGAGAGTGAAATACAGGATTATCACCAAGGTGGGTAGCAAAGAGGTTGTCACAATAGATGACTGGATTGGCTGTTGGAGTGTGGCCAAATTCAGTGAATAGGGAAAGGACCCATAGCAGCTCACTTGTCTTGTCAGCCAAGGCTTTATATTTTGCTTATGTGGAAGTTCGAGCAACAAAACGTTGTTTTCGAGAGCTCCAAGAGATAGGCGTGCTGCCAAGATATAACAGATAACCAGTGGTGGAGATATAATCATCCTTGTCGCCTGCCCAGTCCGCATCCGAGTAGGCGTGGAGATTTAGTGGGGTTGTAGTCGATATAGAGACGCCTTTGTCACGCACACTTTTGAGTGCAGTCCAATGCACCGTTCTGAGATTCTGCATGAATTGGGCGAGTTTGTTTGTGTTGAAGGCAATGTCTGGGCGAGTAAGACTCAAGTATTGGAGGCTTCCAACGAGCGCTTGATACTCGGTTGGGGACGGTAGGAGATCACCGGAATCCTTGAGTAACTTATTCGTGGCATACAATGGAGTGGATGTTGGTTTTGTATTAGCTGCCATGCCTGGTTTATGCAATAGATCAATGATATATTTCCTTTGGGAAAGGAATATACCCGCAGTAGAGGGAATCACTTCGACCCCCAAGGAATAATTAAGACATCCAAGGTCTTTCAAAGAAAAGCGAGCGGTGAGTGTGGCGATGAGTGTGGAGACCTCTGCAGGATAACTCCCGGTGACAATGATATCATCAACATATACTAATAAGTATAGTGTAACACCTGGTTTATGGTTGATGAATAAAGAGGAATCAGCCATGGAGTTGACGAAGCCAAGAGATAATTGGAATACCTGAAGTTCTGTTTACCAGGCACAAGGTGCTTGCTTTAACCCGTAAAGTTCTTTTTTGAGGCGACAAATATGACCAGGAATGTTTTTGATTGCAAATCCAGGTGGTTGTAACATGAATACTTCCTCCTTGAGCGTACCTTGGAGGAACGCATTGTTGACATCAAGCAGACGAAGGGACCATCCTTGATGAACTGAAAGTTTAAGGACAAAAACTGAAAGTGAAAGTGATATGGGCGAGTTCATTTGTGATTGGAGTTGCAGGATGTTGAATGATTTAGGAGCGCTTATTTTGGTTTGGCAAAGCGAGCGTCGAATATGGGGAGAGTGTTTGTGTTTGAGTAGTAAGGGAGCTAAATGGAAATTCCGATTCGACAAACTTTACATGGTGAGAGGTGTAAATCTTGTCCGTTGTGGGATCGAGACACAAGTATGCATGTTGATCATCCGAGTAACCTACAAAAACACACATAGGAGACTTTGGTGCAAGTTTATGGTTAGCATATGGCTTAATCTAGGGAAAACACAAACATCCAAAACATTTTAATTTATGATAGTTTGGGCTAATGTTGTATAACCTGAAATAGGGTGATTGGTACCCAAGAATGGGAGTGGGAAGGTGATTTATAAGGTAGGCTGCAGTAGTCATGGCGTGAGGCCAATAGGTGAGGGGTAGGCCTGAGTGATGGAGAAGGGTGAGACCAGTATCGGTAATGTGACGATTCCGGCATTCTGAAATTCCATTATGTTCAGGGGAGTGTTGTGATGACTTATACCATGATTCCTTAGAAAAGGGTGAAGACCAATGTATTCTCCAACATTATCTGTGTATAATATTTTTATTTGTTGTTTATGGAAATTTTCAACAAGGGATTTAAATTTGGGAAATATCACTTGTACATCAGATTTGCGTTTCATTGGATAGAGCCAAATATAACGAGTGACGTGATCAAAAAACATGCAATAGTAGCAAAGACCATCAATAGATAAAATGGGCAAAGTCCATACATCTGAAAAAATTATTTATAATGGATAAGACGATATAAGAGTGGATTAATGGAAATGAATTTTGTGACTTTTACTAATTTGCCATAAATTACAATCAGATTGCTGGAATTTATTTGTGCCTAACAAAAATGCTGGGAAATAAATTTGAAAATAGAGGGTGATGGGTGCCAAGCTTATGGTGCCATGATGTGGGTGAGTCCTTGTGAACGGTGTGAACAGATGGTGTGGGGGCAGGCCATTGATAAAGTCGATCGACACATGAGCCTTTATGAGTTGTTTGGCCAGTCATTAAGCCCTTCACATAAAAAGAATGTGGCAGAAAAAGAACAGCAGAGTTGGTTTGTTTGGTAAGTTGGGAGACATAACTAATTTGTTGTTTCATGGAGGGAACACACAAAACATTAGACAAAGATAAATCATTAATTAAAAGTGTTCCATAGTGAGAGATGTTTAAACCTGAACCGTTGCCCATGAATAGCGAGTCAGGACCCATGTAGCGATGATGTATTGCCATATTTGCAAGGTCATTTATTATGTGATGTGTTGCTTCACTATCAACCACAAAATCAATTTATGGGGAACCAGCAGCTGCAGTGTTGACCTAGGGCGAGTCACGAGGAGGTGGAGGTATACCCGGATGTTGCTGTTTGAAGGTGTGGCACTGGGATAGAACATGTCCTTTGACATTACACCACTGACATTTGCCGAGGAAGGGTTTGCGATTTCCTGGATGTTGATTTGATTGTGTAGGAAGATGGGCAGGGCACAGTTTGTTGTTATTGTAGTTGGGTCTCGCCTGAGCATTTATGGCGGTAAGTGGGTCAGGGGTATGTTGCTGAACAGTGGAGATTGAGAGTCAAGAAGGTCATCAAAGGTAATTGAGTTATCCCTTGCATTCACTCCGTCAATGACAGCGCGATAGCCGTCGTCGAGGCCGCGTAGGATATAATCAGTCATGTCTTCAATGGAGACAGGTGATCCAAGCGAGACAAGGAGATCGCTTGTTTTCTTCAGGGAGTGCATATAGGCAGTGATGGATTGAGTACCTTTGAATTCTGTCCGGAGGCGTTCCTTTAGTTGCTTGAGATGACTGCGAGAAGCCTTGGCATAGGTGTTCTTGAGGAGGGTCCAAAGATCGTGTGAAGTCTTTGTTTGGGACACCAGGGAGGCGACCTCATTTGAGAGGGTGGTGAGGAAGGCGCCATAGATGAGGCGATCCTGTCGTCGCCATGTTTGATAGGCATAATTTTTTGTTGTCACTGGAGTCTCGACAGTGGTGGTGATCGTTTTGGACGGCGCCGGTAACGACTCATCTGGGTATTTGAGGAGATCACAGCCATCAAGGAAAGCTTCAACCTGGAGTTGCCAATTAAGCTAATTGGTGGGAAGAAGTTTGGTTACACTGCCAAGGGTGATGCAGGCGAGTGGTTTGGACGGTTCATAGGGGTTGGTTGTTGAGGTATAGCTGTCGGTGGCCATGGCGGCGAGGGTGGCAGTTAGGGTTAGGAACGGCGTCCTGATTTATACGGAGAGCGGGCTAGACCGTTTCAGTCTAATACCATATAGAAACAGAAAGAAATGACTTGTATAATGTAATTAATAATTGCAGATTACATATACTGAATAGTAGAGGTAATGCTAACTATAGCAAAACCCACTAACTATTGGTTCGACTAATACTAACACACAAAACTTTTATTTATATGACTAAACTTTTGCATATTTCTTCATATTATCCGATGTGGGACATTTTGTCATTATTATTGATAAGAATTTAGTATATTCGGACTGGTGGTCTAGCCCACTTGCTTGGCTTCAAACTATTTAAAGTTTGCCTTTAACGGAAATTTGATGGCTGGTGTTGTGGATTTTGTGTTAGCATTACAATTTGGTGTCGTTGATAGTACTGAAGAAGGGCATTTATATATAAGAGGAGCTTTGGTACATCGTTGTACAATTAAATAAGAGGTTTTATGATGGCGTTGTGTGATAGTGCTCTGGTGATTTTTAGTAGGCTGCTTGTGGCACTGTAACATATGATATATTTTAGCTCATCTATGTTCTCATTTAGATGGTGTTGGAAAACATATTATGTCAAGTCAGTGTTATGTAGTTCAGGGTGGGTGTTTGTAGGTTATGATGTAGAGGTGATTTCCTACCTTTTGTATGTTGTTGGGGTTACTTTATGCGGGTTGTGCTTACTTGCTCTTTTTTAATATTAGTTTTGATCATAAAAAAATACAATAAATCTATCAATATAAATCCAACAATATTAAAAAATATCAATAATTTTACCAACATAACTCAGTTTACGATAGACACAAACAAAATCATTTTTTTCGAGTATAATCCCACCTAAAGAGAAAATTATTTTACTGTTATTGTTGTTGTGACCAAAAAAATGTTGTATACCAAACAAAATCACAAATTCCATACAAATAGAACTGAGTCTCTTCGAAGGATATTGACAATTGAGTCCCTTCTAAAGAAACACAAGAGAAACAACTTTGCAATTATGATAGAAATTTCAGATCATCTCTTTCTTTTTAAATCAATTACAATTTCTATGAATTACAATTTGAGTTCTATCGCACTAAATTAAGTTAGAATTTCTATCAAACAAAGAAAAATCTACCTTCTTTGTAGTTATTTACATGAAACACCTAGATATTTAACTATAAGCTATTAAAATTGAGTCATTTGTTATCGACAATTAGTTAGGGGTGTTCGTCTTGTGGATTGGATCGGTCTTGAGACAAAAACTCATTTAATTTAAAGATAAAATTATATGCAAACCGGACCGAACCGCATCATAAAACCTGTGCCAAATTTTTTTCCAACTTCTAGTGGTTGTTCACGGAACATGACGAGCGAAAGACATATGTATCAAAACCTAATACTAAAACAGAGAGGACATTGTGGATTTTGGAGGCAACCAAAAGAGGAGAGGTCATTGGTTCAGGAACTATTGGTAACTTATATTTCCCTTCCATTCATAATATATTATTAGTAGATGGACTCAATTATAATCATATGAACATAAGTCAATTGTGTTACAGTAGTTATGATGTGATGTTCAATAAGACATCTTTTAATTTAAAGTAATCAACCTATCTGATGGATCTATTTTCTTCACTGGTAAGAGGAAAACAATGTTGGAGTTTTAGCAATTTGTTGGATTTGGACAATAGGAGGAGTATTGAGTTCTAGAGAAGAACAAGAAGAAACAATCAAATTAACCTGATCATTACTAAAATATTGGACAATTGATTTAATTTAATAAATTTAAATAAAAAATTAAATTAGATGAGTGCTAGTAACATTTACATTTGTATATTTTTCAAATAGCATTCTCTTCCTATATGTAAACTCTTTCATACAATTTTATTGTCTCTTTTTATAATATCATTTCAAAAGAATAAAATATCAAGTCGTCTTAGCTCAGCTGGTAGAGCGCATGGCTTTTAGGATAATACTTGTGTGACATTGTGGTTGGTGACATTGGTGGCATTGACCAACCACAATGTCACATGTGTACAAAGAAACAAAAAAATATTGTGAAAGAGAAAGAAGAAGGACACTTGTGACATTGTGGTTGGCCAATGTCACAATGTCACCAACCATAATGTCACCAAAGTGCTCCCTTGGCTTTTAACCATGTGGTTGTGGGTTCGATTCCCACTGACGGCGAAGAAATCATTTTTGTAACAAAATAAAACAAATATTTGTCCCTTAAGAAAACTTGTTTCAAAATTTGATTCAATCTTTACCAAAACTTTGGGTGGATCTTCTCTCAAATAGGTACGTTGGTCCCAATATCCTCCATGTTACCATTCACTCCAGAGATTGGAGCTCACATTGATTCATTGGATCGATTATTCCCTTCATATACATCCATGAGATGCACTTAACGGTCAAAGATATGCTCTCCACCAATGACCCTCATTCGGAGGTCTTGGATTCTTATCTCCCTCTTGTAACTTTTGAATTTATCAAAAACATGCTCATCAAGTTTAACCCCTCCATTGAAGATGTTTTGGCTTGGACATCAAACAAAAGTGGTGCCTATTCTAATAAGCGAAGTTACACTTGGTTGTTGTCCCGCACAAATACAATACCTCGCGTTCAACCCTATTTGTTTTGGATTGGGGAAGCAAAATTTCCGGAAAAGTATAAATTTCTTGTTTGGTTGGCTTACCACAACTTTGTCCCTACTCTCCTATCGCTCAACGATAGGAATATTGCACCATCGGCTATTTGCTCTCATTGTGGTCTTGAAGATGAGACTTTCCTTCATTATCTTTGTGATTGTAACTTCTCTTGAATTACTTGGCACCATGTTGGCTTCATATGCAATTTGTGTCACAAATATGCATGTGAGTGATTGGTTGAAGGTGGGTTACATAGGCACCTAATATTTCATTTTCATGGATAGTGATTGGTGGGCTTTGGCATCACCATCTATAAATCTATAAATAATAATAAGGCAAGTTTAGTATTTTGGCAAGTTTGCCATTTGTCATTTTCTAAAAATGCTTACTTCTTTTAAATTAGCTATTATTGGCAATGTTTCCTTATTTAGCTTTTAATTTTCTTTATTATTTTTAAAATTTTTACTTTATACACTAATGGTGAGAGACATAGGAAATGGTTCATCATTAATTGAGTATTATCTTTTCAATATTTATTTATACGTAAATCTTATCAATTTTTTTATAGAAATCTTTTCATATGCTTATTTGAAACAAAACTTATGCATTGAAACCAACTCTTTGAGTCTAAGAGATTTGTTTTCTCGGTGTCAGATGCTAAATATCTCTTATTCTCCTTCCATTTCCTTTCTACTTAGGGTTTTTAAATATTTTTTTACATCTTGGCCTCCTCAGCTCTTCACCTTCTTTCTCTCTCTTTTTTCCCTGTAACTTTCTTCTTCTTCCCACGTTCCATCAAAATCTTATATTTACCTTTCTCTTCTTCATGATTCTCTTCTTTTTATTGGGCTTTGAATTGAGTTAGAGTCTTTTCTCCAAAATTGTGTTTGTTTGTTCTAAAAAGTATAATGGCGTTTTTTTCTCTTCTTATGGTTTGCTCTAATATTGTTGCATCGTTAATTCTTCTCATTGATAATATAGGTTATTTTGGCTTTTGCGGTTGCAACCATCATGTAAGTATTATGTTTGTCGGTATTGACTGAATATTAATTTTCTCCACTGTTTCATTTTGGTTTTCTCTCTCCCAGGGGTGTAAAATAGAACAAATATTTGTTCTACAATGCAGAATTTACCTTTTTACAATTTTTCTTCCTTTAATTTGTTAATTTTTTTGTTCGAGTTTTGCAGGTGTTTTTACATGGTGAGAATCAGTTTGTTACTCTTGGTAAGTTGTTTCTATAAATTTTATCTTCTTATTTTCATTTAGTTTGCATTATCAATTGTGAGTGTTCTATATTATGTTGGAACAAAATGTGTTTAACATTACCCTTTAAGTTTTGATGATAACAAGTTATTAAAAAAAAGTGTCAATTGGATATGCTAATATTTGTTCAAGTGTACAGGACCATAGACAAAAAATTCAATGTCTTAAAATACATAGGTTCTGAAGAACAAATGAGAGCAATGGTATCTACAAAATGGAAGCTTTTGTTGCAAGAAAGAGGTTCTGAAGAAAGGAGGTTTTGAAGACAAGAGGTTCTGAAGAAGCTGACGTCATCAGAAGCACTCTCCTCAGAGCTGGTCACCAGAAGCTGAAGTCATCAGAGGTTCTGAAGATGATCAGGAGCTGAAGATCATTAGAAGCTGGAAGACTAGAAGCTTCAGAATTGTGTCAAAAGTTGTTTTAATCACGCATATCATTGCAAAGAATAGAAGTCTGGAGCAACGGCTAATTCAGAGGAATTCTGAAGGCATTGGATGCTTATTCTTTGGAGAACATTGGAAAAGGACAATAGTACAAGTGTACAACCACTATCTCCACTACTCTGTTTTGTGTCTGCAATTGTACAAGAACTACAGCTGTGACTACGCTGGTATTCCTCTATACTTGGAATGGATTTGAAATTGTTCCTTCATAGGACAATAATCAAATCAGGCAAAAGATCATTGGTGATTTGATCAAGTTTCAAACGACTCTTTTTGATGTGCTGACAATCAACAACGTCTCTTTCACACCTCTATATAAAAGAGTGAAGACCTGAAGAATTGCAAGACTCACACAACAATTTTACAAGTGGAAAAATTCTGGTGAAATTGTTTCACATCAAAGTTCACTTAGAATTTCTTAACAACTTTCATATCTTAGAAATTCTAGAGTCTTAAGAGTTTGTATCTGATTTGTATTGTGAACACCACTGATTGTATATCAAGTGTTCAACCTCAAATTAATTTCTTTGTAATTCTGTTTGAATAGAAGTCTATTGCAGTTGTGCTTGAGCATAAGAAGTCTCTTGATTTTGTTCTTGAGGATAGGAAATCTCTTGAAGTTGTGCTTAAGTAGTTTGAAGTCTCTTGCTAGTTTTAGCAGTGAGCAGTTGTAATCAGATATTTGATTTTAGTGAACTCTCCTTGAAAGTGCAAGGGGAACAGGACTACTTCCGGTTTGTGGAAGGAACCTGTATAATTGCTTTGTGTCTTTCTTCTCTCTCTCTCTCTCTGTTTTTATCCGCTGCATTAAGTTGAACTCTATCTGCTTCTGAACTGTGACTTTAGTAGGAGAAATCGAAGAAAAAGCTAACACAATTCAACCCCTCCCCCCTCTTGTGTTTTTCTCACCTTCAATTGGTATCCAGAGCCTTGGTCTGTTGTCTTAACACTTATCAGTGTAACAGAGAAAGATCTGAGAAAACATGTCTGAAGAAACTTTTGCAAGAAACAATGTTGTTTCATATGATTATGGTACCATTGATGATAAGAAGTCTTATTCTGGCAAAGCTCCAAAGTTTAATGGAGATCCTGAAGAATTATCTTGGTGGAAAACCAACATGTACAGTTACATCATGGGTTTAGATGAAGAATTGTGGGATATTCTTGAAGAAGGAGTTGTTGTTGATAGAAAGAAACATACTCCTGCTCAAAAGAAGCTTTACAAGAAGCATCACAAGATAAGAGGAATCTTTGTTGCTTCTATACCTCGCACAGAGTACATGAAGATGAGTGACAAATCCACTACAAAGGCAATGTTTGCTTCTTTTTGTGCAAACTTTGAAGGTAGTAAGAAGGTTAGAGAGGGAAATGTTTTTATACTTGTTCATCAGTATGAGTTATTCAAGATGAAAGATGATGAAAGTATTGAGGAGATGTACTCAAGATTTCATACCCTAGTCTCTAGACTACAAATACTGAAGAAAAGTTATGTTGCTTCTGATCATGTGAGCAAGATACTAAGAAGTTTTCCTGCTAGATGGAGACCTAAGGTTACTGCTATTGAGGAAGCTAAAGATTTAAACACTTTAAGTGTTGAAGATCTTGTCAGCTCTCTCAAAGTTCATAAAATGAGTCTGAATGAGCATGAGTCTTCAAAGAAGAATAAATCTATTGTTCTGCCATCTAAAGGAAAGTCATCTAAAGCTTTCAAAGTCATTGAATCTGAAGAAGAGTCGCCTGATGGAGATTCTAATGAAGATCCTACTAAGAAGATGGTTATGCTTTCCAACAAGTTTCAGTATCTGGCTAAGAAGAACAGAAAGTTCCTAAGCAAGAAAGGTGGTTACAGAAGCTCCAAGAAAGAAGATCAGAAGGGTTGCTTCAACTGTAAGAAGCCTGAACATTTCATTGTTGATTACCCTGATCTTCAGAAGGAGAAATCAAAGGATAAATCCAAGAAACCAAACTTCAGCTCAAGCAAATTCAGGAAGCAGATTAAGACGAGTTTAATGGCAACCTGGTAAGATTTAGACAGTGAATCTAGGTCTAAAAAGGAAGAATCTAGAGATCAAGCAAATGTAGCTATGGGGTTAGTGGCTACAATGACTTCAGAAACTAAACCTGGTTCAGATTCTGAAGATGAAAATAAGGTATACTCTAAAATTCTCAGAGAAGAACTTATTGAGTCTCTTAAAGAGCTCCTTACACATTTTGAACTTAGAACCAATGAGTTGAAAGATTTAAAAGAAAAATATGTTGATTTAATGAAACAACAAGAATCAACTTTATTGGATCTAAAAGCTTCTGAAGAAGGACTTAGAGACTTTGACTTCATTTGTAAAACCTATGAAGAGAAGCTCAAGTTTCTTTGTCAGAAGTTACAAGAAAAGTGTAATGGAAAACCTTTAAGTAAACATGAAACTGCTCTTGAAGACTTTATTATGACTGACATTGATAGAAGCAAGACAGCTTCTATGATTTATAGCATTTACAAAAACAATGGTAAAGGGATTGGATTTTCAGAAGGGAAACCTAATGAAATCAGTCTTAAAGCATGTTGTGAATGCATTAAGGAAGGGTTAAAAACCTTCTTTGTACCTGAAGGTGCTGAGTCTGAAACTGTTATTCAGTCAGAACCTGAAGCCTCTAGTTCTAATACTAAGAATATCTCAAAGTCTAAGAACTCTAATTCTAAGGCAATGACCAACTCTGATTCTAAGACTTCAAAGATCAAGATTCTGAAGAGATCAGAACCTATACCTAAGAGTCTGATGAATCCAGAATCTGGTATCTTAAAGTCTAAGTTTCAGAAGAACAAAACAGTTGCTGCTTCTGGTGAATCAAAACCAAAAGGTGTTAAACCTAAGGTATTGAATGATTAGAAGCTATCAAACTTACATCACAAGGTATAAGGAAAGAAGAGTAAAACTTTCAGTACTAACCTCAAAGGACCCATAAAGATATGGGTACCTAAATCTGAAATTGTCAATGTTGCAGATATGCTTAAGAGCAAAGGAAAAGCAAAAATCATAGTACCTAGACAGTGGTTGCTCAAGACATATGACAGGAGAGAGATCTATGTTCCTCACCCTCATAATGAAAGAAGGAGGAAATGTGAAGTTTGGAGGCAACCAATCTGACAAGATCATTGGTACAGGAACTATTGGTAACTCCTCTATCTCTATTAATAAAGTCTGGTTGGTAGATGGTCTTGAACATAACCTATTGAGTATCAGTCATTTTTGTGACAATGGTTATGATGTGATGTTTGGTACGACCAACTGCACAATAAGTAACAAGGATGACAATTTCATAGTATTCAGGGGAAAGAGGATTGAGAATGCCTATAAAATTAACTTCTATGAACTGGTTGATCAGAAGGTAGTTTGCCTTCTATCATTGAATGATAAGAAATGGGTGTGGTATAGAAGGTTGGGAAATGCTACCTGGAGATTAATCTCTAAGCTTAGCAAGTTACAACTTGTCAAAGGCTTACCTAACATTGACTATCATTCAGATGCACTTTGTGGTGCATGCCAGAAAGGGAAGATTGTTAAATAATGTTTTAAAACTAAAGACATTGTCTCAACTTTCAGACACTTAGAATTACTTCATATTGATTTATTTGGACCAGTTAACAGTGCATCCTTATATGGAAGTAAATATGGTTTAGTCATTGTTGATGATTACAGCAGATGGACTTGAGTAAAATTCCTGAGCAGTAAGGATAATGCATATGATGTATTCAGTAACTTCTGCACTCAAATACACTCTGAAAAAGAAATGAAGATTTTAAAAGTAAGAAGTGATCATGATGGAGAGTTTGAAAATGATCCATTTGAAGCTTTTTGTGAAAAACATGGAATTATCCATGAATTCTCTTCTCCTAGAACTCCATTGCAAAATGGGGTTGTAGAGAGAAAGAATAGAACTTTACAAGAAATGGCTAGAACCATGATTCATGAAAATAATTTGGCTAAACATTTCTGGGCAGAAGCAGTGAATACAACATGTTATGTCCAAAATAGAATCTATATCAGACCTATCTTAGAGAAAACAACATATGAACTCTTTAAGGGAAGAAGACGAAATATCTCTTACTTTCATCAATTTGGATGTACTTGTTACATTTTAAAAAACAAAGTCTACCTAAAGAAATTATATGCCAAGGCATAAAGAGGAATCTTCTTAGGTTACTCTGAAAGGTCAAAGACATACATCGTGTATAATTCAGAGACACTTTGTGTTGAAGAATCAATGCACGTTAAATTTGATGACAAAAAGCCTGGAAATGAAACTTCAGAGCAAGGTGAAAGTTATGCAGATATGCAGGTGCCTGAAGACAATTCAGAACCTGATCAGACTCCAGAGTCTGAAGAGAGTCCAGAAGCTCAAGATGAAGTAGCTTGTGATGAAGCTCAACATGGTTCTCAGCAAGCTAATCAATCCAAGAATACATTCAAGTACAAGTCTTCACATCTTGAGGATCAAATCATTGGAAACAAAGACAATCCCAAAATAACAAGATCATTTCAGACAAGAAGAGTCCATGATAGGATTGTTATCAGTGATAGAGCCTACTACAATGGATGAAGCACTTTCCGATGATGGATAGATAGTAGCTATGCAAGAAGAGCTCAACCAGTTTCAAAGGAAGGATGTGTGGGATTTGATACCCAAACCTCAGAACAAGAACATTATTGGAACAAAATGGGTATTCAGAAACAAGCTTAATGAACAGGGAGAAGTAGTCAGAAACAAAGCTAGACTTGTTGCTCAAGGTTACAGTCAACAAGAAGGCATTGATTATACTGAAACATTTGCTCAAGTTGCAATATTGGAAGCAATCAGGTTACTTCTATCCTATGTAGTAAATCGTGGCATAATATTATATCAAATGGATGTGAAGAGTGCATTTCTCAATGGAGTGATATTAGAAGAAGTGTTTGTCAAGCAACCTCTTGGTTTTGAGGATCTGAAGCATCCTGACCATGTTTATAAGCTTAAGAAATCACTATATGGTCTCAAACAAGCTCCTAGAGCCTGGTCTGACAGACTAAGTAATTTCTTAATTGAAAATGATTTTAAAAGAGGTCAGGTTGACACAACACTCTTCAGAGGGACTCTTGAGAAAGACATCCTTGTTGTGCAGATATATATTGATGATATAATATTTGGTTTTACTAATGCATCTATTTGCAAGTAATTCTCTAAGTTAATGCAGGATGAATTTGAAATAAGCATGATAGGAGAATTGAAGTTTTTCCTTGGAATTCAAATCAATCAATGCAAAGATGGAGTGTATGTTCATCAAACAATGTATACTAAGGAGCACTCTCCTCAGAAGCACAAGAGGTTATGAAGAAAGGAGATTATGAAGACAAGAGGTTCTAAAGAAGCTGACGTCATCAGAAGCACTCTCCTCAGAAACTGGTCACCAGAAGCTGAAGTCATCAGAGGTTCTGAAGATGATCAGGAGCTGAAGATCATCAGAAGCTGGAAAACTAGAAGCTTCAGAATTGTGTCAAAAGTTGTTTTAATCACGCCTATCATTGCATGATTTATGTTTATGAAATTAAATAGATCCTACAAAATTAGTGATGGAGAATTAACACGTCTTTTTCCATCAATGTAGTATAGAGGGAACAATAATTTCGAGACCAATAGAGAATGGATGCAAGGAAAAGGTGGATGCAAAGGTTGTGTATGGGAGCAGTAGCAGTATAGAAATATGAGGCAAGCATCAAATGGGACAATTGGATGTAGTGATCTATCATGAAATGCGAGGATTGGAGTTATAGTAGTGGTAGAGGATTTCTGATGTTTTGAGAGAGGGTGAAATAATTTATATTTTTTTTTCGTATCTATATTTGGGTTGCTATCTATCTGCATGTACTACACATTTCTCTACCGCACCTTCTATGTAGTTTTTCTTTTATGCAATTTCAATCCTTTTTCAGTTTTTATTCTTTTTTTGAGCTGAAGTTGGATATATGAATATTGTCCTGATGAGTAAATGTCAAGATGGATATTTTCTTTTAAGGGAATGTCAGGATGGATATATGTGCGGCTGATCTTTATATCGCTAAATTCAAATGATCATTTAGCGATATCCGAGTGATTTCACTGTCTTAATTGGTTCGATAAATGTGTAAAAAAAAATTGGCATTTTCTATGGTACACTCGAAAATTTTGAGTGTACCGGTACACCCGTGCATTTAAATGAATAGTTTAATGATTTATTTTCTTTAGAAAAAAAATATTTTCTATCATTTATAATTATAATAATTATATTTTATTTTCAAAAGTGTCGGCAAAGCAAAATTCAATTTTTTTTAATTTTTATTACTCATAATAGTGAATATTGATTTTTTTTTTAATAAAATGTTAAAAAATTTAGTATAATTCTTATAAAAAATGAAATGATGTTTTTTCTTATGGGATAATATTTTCTAAAATATAAAAGTCGATAAATATCCCTTTATTACATAAAAATTATCGTTAACTTATAGATTTATGAAACAGGTGTACCGGTACACCTTAATTTAAGGGTGTACCGTAGAAACTCCCAAAAAAAATTATTCAAATTGTCGTGGCGTGACATTTAATCGTTTTAATTGTTTTTATTGTTCCTAATATTAACACATCTTGTGATACAATGGGTTAAATTTAATTTTGATGTATCATGAAGCCAAAATATCATCTTTTCTTAGGTGTAGTATTTTCATGTTTATACTATTATGCTCCTAAAATCTAACTTCGTTTTTTTTTTCTAAATTCTGCTATTAAATATAAAATATTTTAATTTTAATTTAATGAAATTTTTCCGTGCACCGCACGGGTAAACTCACTAGTAATCTTATGTGTTTAAACAACAAGATTTGTTCTCTTAATCGCCTTTTCTACAACATCCACATTTTGGTAGATTCTTTCATTTCTTGTTTTTGGACTACTTCTGATGTTGAGATTGTTGATAGATTTATTAAGTGAAACAATGATAATCATTCTTGTGTCATTTTCAATGTTGATGGTAGTTGTTTAAACAACCCCACGAGACTAGATTTGGTGGATTCAAAATAATGTAGGCTTTTATTTATTGGGTTATTTTGGTTATATTCATGACTGATCTAACATTTTGTACGGTGAGCTATACTCTATCTACCAAGGCCTAATTTTGGCAAAAAGTAGGATATAATTGAGCTTTGCATTATATCAACCTCAAAGGTCCAACAATGAGGTATCATGTTTATGCAGTCTTGATCCAAGATGTGAAGGATTTGGTTGAGCATGGTAATGTAACTGTTTGCCATACTCTTAAAGAGGATAATCATTGTGCGGATTTCATGGCCAAACTTGGAGCATCTTCGGATACCGAGCTGCTTTACCATGCCTCCCCTCCCGAAGATATCTTGAATCTTCTTAGGATGAACGCAGTTTGAACTTACTGGTCTAGAGAGTAGTTTTACTGTGTTTTTTTTCCTTTATATTTTTTCCAGTTATGTTCTTTTGTTTCCCTTTGCCTTGTAACAAACAAACAAAAAACTAGTAAGAATACATGTGCGAAGCACCGGTTTGAATTTCGTAATACTTAAAATATTGGGTGAAGATGTGGTATCATTCTTATTTGTGTGGTTGTGGGTTTATAATAGAAAGCCGTCTTAGTTCGGCTGGTAGAGCGCATGGCTTTTAACCATGTGGTTGTGGGTTCAATTCCCACAGATAGCGAAGAAATCATTTTTGAAAAGAAAAAAAAGAAAGAACATGATACATTAATGATTTTATCATAAAATTACCTATAATTTATTTTTTAAAGGGAATTACCTCTAATTAAATGGTAACTAGTAAGAATACTCATTCCAAGCACCGGCTTCAATTTTTTTTCATACTTAAAATATTGGATGGAAGGGTAGTATCATTCTCATCTCTGTGGTTGTTCTCTATCCAATGGGTCGATCCACAACTGTGTTGATTTGGTTTTTGGTGATAGATGTTTATGTGTCAAGCGTGAAGTAAAGTTCCACATTGAATGCAATATTAGATGGTGAGAAAAATATGTGTGAGATGTGCCATACACATAATGCCTTAAGGTTTTGGATAAAGATGTGGTGTGAATGTCACTTATCTGGTTGATCTTAGTCTAATGTGATTATTCAACCCAATATAGGCTCCACTGGAAGTCATAATTATGATAAACACTTTTGTTAGTTTGGGATATCATTTATTTAATTTTTTATGTTAAATTTTAGTTTTTGGATGTCATTCGCTTTGATGTTATTTTTTTATTCAACATGTATTATTTAAAATTACTCCACTTTTGGTATTTCATAGGAACGACTCTGGATGTAAGTATGGAAATATGCATAAGTCTTATGCTAAGTTGGCAAATTACATGCTTATTAGACATTTTAAATTGATGTGACGTTTTTTTTAATTAAGTCTGATTTTTTGGTAAAATAATTAGCCAAAAATCTTCAACTCCTTCATCAAACTCATATAATTATCGGAAATTTTAGTATATTCCCTACACCATTTTTTTGGTAGCTAGAATTATTAAAGTATTGAATAAATTGTTTTAAGAACAAAGCAATGAAAATAAATCTATGTTGCCTTATAATCATATAGATATGATTACGTGTACATTAATCTGCCATATGGACCACATGTGTAAACTTTTTCTATGAGGTGTAGTAGAATTTAATGCTCCTAAGAAAAGAGAAGTGACATGCATGTGTATTTGAGAAATTTTGCAGATTTTTTGTTTATTATATAGATGACTATTGGTCTGTCATCTATCTATAAAAATATTTTTAAAGAGAAGACATCGTGGTGTACGACCTATGACTATAGGTGGCATTTAGCCTAGGAAGGAAAGGAGAGTTCTTTTTCATCATCTGAAAGATTTTCTTAACTATTAGATTAAATAAGGAATACAATTTTATCATATTCTTTCACCACTAGATTTTGTCAGTCACTACAGTCAAAGAAACAGCTACCGTTAGATTTATCGGATGTCATTGAATTTATCAGCAGCAGCAGGGCATGCTGGTCAAATGATGATTTTAGCTTCTTGAAAATCTAAAATTGGAGTAAAATATCATATATAGGTTTTTTATTGTCTGTTAGAACATGTTGTGGTATTCTCTTCTCTAGAGAATTTGATTTTCGTTTGCAAACACCATGTTTTCTAATGTTTGTTGGTGTACTTCTCGTGTACACATAGTTTGGTGGATTATAATATGTTTGTTACTATGCTAAGGATCTTGCTGAACATCAAGTTAATGTCTATACACCTGCTTCGCTTCTCCTCTTTCTTTTTATTTTTATTTTCTTCCGGCAAAGAGCAAAGGGGATCTATGCTCCTTTCATCATCTTCCTTTCTGGCAATTTTTTTCCTTCAAAATCTTATGTTAACTTTATGATTTCAAGATTAATTTAATTTTGATTGTGTTAATGTTCTTGGGTTGTGTGTAATCAACAGATCTAAATACATATGGACAGAATAATCAACACATGCAAAAACCAACAACTCAACTAAACTCAACAAAATTAAAATCGAAATAAAAATCAATTAGAATGGAAAAAGGGTACATAACAATACATAGCAGTAGCAATGGACAGAAAAAAGAACAAACTTTGCATTTTGTGAGGGGAGAGGACGTTGGGGATGAAGAGGCGTAGGAGTTGTTGGGATGATGAGTGAAAAAAATCTTGTGGTGAGTGTCTACGATAACATCATGGTCCATATTTGATCTGATCGTCCAAAAAAAACTTTTCCATAATGAGAAACAACTCTCCATTCCCATACTAAACCCCACCATGACTATATCTTAATACATGAAAATAACTTTAATTTTTTCCACGGTATTATGTCCACCAAGTGTAGAATAAATGCTATATCAATATTTAGGTTATTGATGTTCAGGTGGAGGGTGTTAAGAATGTCGGATATGTTTAGTTTAACCATTGTTCCTTTCATTTCAAAGTGGTTAATATTAAGCGACCATGGATTGAGAATCATCACTTTAAAACACTAAGAAGTCAGATGATTAAATGTCATCTTACGTTATTCTTAGCATATTTTTCAGTCATTTTTATTTAGTTTTGATCCAAGATATAGGAGTTTTAGAGAAATTGTATATGGTTTTCAAAACATTTTGTAATATTTTTATATCGAGTCATGTAATTTTAGTTTTCCCGAAACATAACAATTCTAGAGTGTTTTGATGTAATTCAAGAAGAAATCATTCAAATCGGAAAACCAAATCATCTTTAAGATTTGAGAAGACTTTGGACGACTATGAATGAAGATTCAAGAGGCATCTAAAGAAATTACAAGAGGGAGAAATTCTCTTGAAAGTTCCTAGAAAAGTTATATGGAATAAAACACCTAAAGGACAAAGAAACAGGCGATTACGCGCAAAAAAAAAAACCCACTGGTGCGCCCCCGGGTATGATCCAGGCACCCCGGGTATGATACAAGGTTACTCGCCGTGGCGAGTTGGAGGCGAGCAAACACTGCTCTCTGTCGAAAAGTGCGATTTTTAACCCCAAAAACCCAATTTTCATCAACCTTAATCCCAAAACTGATTGGAAACACAGCCTATGATCATTCTGCAGTCTGAACATCAATTATCTATGAATTCTACGGACTTTAAACACTCTTAACATCCAATTCTACAAGTTCTACCATCAATTATCCGATTTTTAACCCTAATTCTCAAATTCTCATGAACAACAACAAAACTACATGCTAAATTCAATTTCAGAATTATACCACTTAAGATTAGAGAATATTAGTCCCACCCTTACCTTAGATTGGTGATTGCAAGACTCTACAAGTTCTCTCTTCTCTTGGTTCTCCTCTTTTTCTCCAAAAGCTTCTCCACCTAATTTGTGTCTGGCTCTTACCTTTTATATCTCACACCCTTAACATATTTTCTAACTGAATCCACGTATTTTTCTAACTAAGTCCACGTATTTTCTAACTAAATCCAAACCACGTATTTTCTTACTAAATCCAAACATATTTTCTAACTACATCCACATATTTTCTAACTAAATCAACGTATTTTCTAACTAC
>Ga0228710_1005137_pt1 | contig 20449 bp, 7 predicted proteins | sample MedpolnodulmetaG_FD_177995 | JGI IMG/M metagenome (GOLD analysis project Ga0228710, IMG submission 177995) | Root nodule microbial communities from Medicago polymorpha collected in Santa Monica, California, United States - pink nodules | ecosystem: Host-associated > Plants > Roots > Nodule... | reverse complement strand
ATTTTTCTCTTTTTATTATTTTTTTTTTTTTTTTCTTTTTTTTTTTTTTTGTGAGAGGCTTGACAATCATAGTTGTCAACTACCGTGTGTGTACACACCATTACATCTACTTAATTTTTAATAATTTTTTTCCCTGCATTGATTTGTGTGCTAGGCTTTTCTTCATTTGGTGATAGGGTGTCCATAATGACAACCATTTTTGGGCGTCAAAATATCACAAATTTTTAACATATAATTATATTGAGGAAGAATTTTTTGTTTTGTTGATAAGCATGGTAACTTCATTTACTACGTGTAGATTTGAACACTAAAGTTTTGTTAATCACATCAAAGAATTAAAGAAGTGATTAACGTCTTTTGACATCTGCATATCTATTAACCATGTACTTAATAGAATGAGCTACAAATTTGAATTGTGTTTACCACTTAGACTTTTTTATTATAAATGATATTCAAATAACACAACTATTTTGCAAAGGTTATTGTAAGAACAAGCATGTGAGGGAAGGAAAATAGAACGTAAAAAACTTTTGAAGTATTTTCTTTAAAACGGATGGTAAAACAAACATATTGTGATAATAGTAGATAAGAAAATCATAGAGATTTTACTAGTTCACCACATGAAGAATTTTCAAAGAAGTTATCTCGAACACAACCAAAGTAATTGGTGCAATGCTCCATCAGTTCCCAAATATTTTTTTTGACAGAAAGAAACTAAGTGCATTTCATTTATAATAATAGTCGAGATATACAAGATGAAATCGTAATATGAATACGAAAACTAGCATGACACAGATCCGTCCTTGCTAAACTATGAGTGACTATGTTGGCTTGTTTCCTAATGAACCTAACATCATAGGTTACTAAAAGCATGTTTGGCAATTGGCCCTCCTTATTTTCCACTTCTCTTCTACTTTCAAGAAGTAGGGTCAAACACAATTTTAATAAAGTTCCTAATAATAGAACTATCTTTTTTTGGAAGGAAAGAAATTTAACTTTTGGACCACTTTAGAAGCTACCGTTCACTACCCACACATCGATTCATGTAGAGACCATTTTTTTTCCTGGCACAGTTCCCGCCAATTTTATTTTTCTTTTCAAGTATACCCGCCAAAACACATAACCTAATTCTATATACTAGACCTCGACCCGTGCGACGCACAGACAATAATTGTAGAACAATTGTTATTAGATTAGGAGATTGTCGATAATTATTTTAATGTAATGAAATAGTTTTAAATACAATGATAATTTCTAACATTATGCGAGTCATTGAAAATGAAAATTGCATAAACCTAAAAAAATGTAATGCGAGTCATTGAAAATGAAAATTGCATAAACCTAAAAAAATGTAACAAAGCACTTTAGTTTTACAATAGTAAACTGAGAAGTAATTGACGTTGGAGAGAGATAGAATACTGAAGAAAAAAAAGTTCAGAATCTAATAGTTCCTCATTTAAATATAAGAGAGTACCTAATTTAAATTCTGAAACACTTCTTTATAAATTACGTTAGAAGTAGTGTTTGTATGTTGACCTTCATCATCAATTATTAAGAGTTTTCAATTTCTTCCTTAATGTAACTCTTGAAATTGCAACGTATAGTTGTCCATGTGAGAAGACAGATTGCGGAAGATAAACTCCAACATGTGTTAAAGATCTCCCTTGACTTTTATTAATAGTCATTGCGAATGAAATTGTCAAAGGAAACTGTCTCCTTTGAAATTTGATTGGAATTATTCGATAATCTAAGTATAAAAACCTTGCTGCGAACATTCGTTCCTGATATAACATTTCCTTCAAGAACATATTTTCCCATATCTGTGATGATTAGTCGAGTTCCATTGCACATCCCAAAAGATTGGTCTATATTACTCAATAACATTATCGGTACTCCAACATTTAGTGTCAACTTATGATTTGAAAGACCAGTAGCAACAATTATGTTCAAAAATTCGGGTGTGTGCAAATCATTTGGTCCCTAGACATCTACCCGTGCAATGTGCTTATAAGTTTTGTTGAGTTACTATTGATAAAAAAAAATTCTTATTGTTGAGACTAAAGTGAGTATAGCAGGTTTAAAAAAAAATTGTTCTAAGATATATTGGTTACAATAACAATTTGTTGTTTTTGATAAATAATCTCGGTTTCTTTTAATTTCATATGCGCTTAACCAAACCAACATGAAAAGTTTTCTTAAACTTAGGGGGCATTTGTTTCTGGGTTATAAAATTTATTTCTGGGAATATGAGGATGGGAATGCACTTTCCCATGTTTGATAGAAGGTAAAAGAAAAATATACCTGGGAACAAATTATATCCAGGAAATTTTTTAACACATGATCTCCCCATTTTTATTCCTATGAAAGAGGAGTTGGAATGTTTTATTCCTAGAAATGACATTTGCCTTGCTACGTGAAAACCCCACTATGTCCCCTACCACCATGTTTTTTCAACCGCCAATTAATTTCTCCATGTACTGAACGTGTTGATTTTTTTTTTACACGCTCTTTTACATCAAGACATTGTTATGGTGTATATTAATGTTCAATCCATCTAATATTTCTTTATGTCTATTCAACTTTTCAACATTATTTTTCTATTCTATCAATCAACTATATGAAAACATAATTTTATTTTATGGTGTATTTTGAAATGCTTCAATTTATAATGAAAATAAAATATAGTAAAATAAATTCAAATTGATTTAGAAACAAGGTAGGGGTATTTTTGTAACTGTCATGTTTTTCTAGGAATATATATTCTAAACCAAACACCAATTAGCTATTTCTGTGAACATCTTTTGAAAATATTTCCAAGGAATTAAAATACTAACCAAACACTTTTTTTTCAAAATACCCAGGAATAAATTTCCCACTACTTTATTCCCAGGAAAGCTATTCTCAGGATTAATTTATGAATCCTTGAAACAAACGCCCCCCTTAGAGTTTTTCAATCAAACGAAAGTGGCTTTTGAAAAAGAGAATAATTATATTCCTTATAAAAATGGTATAAGTGGTAATCTTAAAATAATAATTGATAGACAATTTCTTAAAAAAGTTTAGTCGTGCATGTTTTGCACCAAAGTTTACTCACTTTTTTTTGTCAAGTAGGTCAGTGGCTCGCGGAAACGGTTCACTCACATTTACTTACGTTATTTATGATAATTATGTTCATATTCATTTTTCAATATAATAAACTAAGATTTGAAATTTGCAGCAAAGTTACTTATATTTTTTGGAAGTTTTTTTCTTTCAATTTTTGCAATGCACTTCAGATATATGACGTCAAGGTAGTGGTCATTTTTCCCTTAGTTATGAAAGCACCTTCAAGCTAGTAAGAAAATCAACAAAAAGATCATATAACATATTATGCTTGTAAAGAGGGTGACAGGGGTCAAGCTTGCAACTTGTAACCACAAATAGACACAAATCAAATTAATTTTTGAAATGAGAATCTTCAAAATAAAAATATGAGAAACAATTGATGTTTTAGAGGAATGATGAAAACCAAAAGAAATAATTGAGTGAATAAAATAAAGGGTAAATACCTCTTTTCGTCCCTGTAATATTAGTGAATTTTAATTTTAGTCTCTGTAAAAAAAGATTTAGATTCGGTCCCTGTAATTTCAGATTCTTCCACTTTTGGTCCCTCATTCCACCACGTCAGTAGCATCTGCATACATGGCACATAAAATGAGGGACCAAAAGTGGAGGAATTTGAAATTACAGGGATTAAAAGTGGGAGGAATCTGAAATTACAGGGACGTAATTTATGCAGATTCTGCTGACGTGATGAAAGGAGGGACCCATTCCTTGTTTTCTTAGAACGCAACAGTTGGTTTCAAGATATCTGAAAGGCTGATGGCTCTGCTAGGGTTTCAAGATATATGCATCGGCGCCGTTTTTGCACTTGGCTTTTCACGATCATTGTCATTTGTGATGGTAATATAGCTACTTTTCAATTTCATTCCAATACAACTTGAATTAATTCATGCACGTGGCCAAATCACCATCTTTTTTGTCACTTGGATTGGATTGGTTTACTTTTCAATATTCAAGCAATTCTCTATTCACGGTATTGGTTGCGTATTCTTACGTCGTCTTCTTACTGCACTTAATTCTCTCCTTCCTTAATTCACTATACCTGATTCTCTCATTTGAGGTTGCGCAGCCGCGCTAATGCCCTTAGGTATTATAAAGGTTGAACCACGCATTCCTCATAACTAGCATAGGGTCTGGTGAATTGAAGACGGGCCATTGATGGCATACACGTGCCCCTGGCCGTGTGTGTTCGACACCGCACCTTCAGCAATGGTGCAATCACAAGCATTACCAACGAAATCATTTGCAGCAGTTTTGACAGGTCAGGCTAAGAATGATGACAGTCCGTTCCCAACTCCTTGCATTAAAGGCGATGCTTTGAGCATTCGCATCAGCCAGGATGAGTATCAACGAGGTGTAGAGGAATGCAAGAATGCGTTACGGGCTAGATTGACTATAAACAAGGGAGATAAGCCGTATTCAGCACGTGACCTAAGTACAAAATTAGGAAAGCTTTGGAAAACTTTGGCGGTCTGGAAAATGGTCCCTCTCGGAAAGGGATGCTATGACTTTCATTTTGAGTCGGCTGAGGATCTTCGTAAAATATGGGCAGCAGGCACAATCAATCTCAAGCCGGGTTTGTTAAGGCTATCTCAATGGACCAAAGATTTCAAATATCTTGCTCAGAAACAGGCTCATGTCTCTCTTTGGATCTATTTGGTTAAGTTACCGCAGGAGTATTGGCGGGAGAGAACATTGAAGGAAATAGCAAGTGCGGTTGGCACTCCGATTGACATTGATGGACCGACACGAAACCACACCTTTGGTCACTATGCTTGGATTTTAGTTGTCATTGACCTATCAAAAAGAGCATATGATGAGATCCTTGTGGAGCGAGAGGGATTCGCTTTCAAAGTGGAAGTTCAATATGAGAGGAGACCGTTGTTTTGCCATCATTGTTACTCTATTGGACATAATGTCTCCACTTGTCGTTGGTTACATCCTCAACCGCCAAAGGATAAGAATGATCGTGGGAAACAAATTATTGTGGCTGAGGCAGCGCCCCCTAAACCATCTCGACTGCAGAATGATGGAGGAGCTTCCACTTCAGCCAATGGCAGTACTTGGACTTGGGTTCCGGCTCCGATTACTTCGACAGTTACTACCTCTCAGAAAGTTCTAGTTACTTCTGCCCCTGCAACACTGGCTTCGCCTTCTATGGCTATCCCAACTTCCATTCCGTCCCTTTCTATTACTTCTAGCTCACACATGGGGCCGGTTGACACCTTCACTTCAGTAGTGGCTACTTCTCAGATAATGGTCCCTGCGCCCAGGACGTCTTTGTCATCAACATCTTTCAGCTTCCCATTACACAACGTGTTTGACAATATTTCTAGTGAGAAGTTTCCAGAAGCTACGCCAGTGATTGAGTTTATTTCCCCAGTTGCGCACGATGACGTGCATTCCGAGAGAGTGGAGCGGTCGCATCCGACATCGCGGGAGGAGGTGATGATCCCCATGGTTGACGATGTTACTTTTACGCTCTCTGATGATGTAGAACATAATCATTCGACCCCATGGGAGCTAATAGAGAGTCCCAAGGGTTCTGGGTTCCCATGAGCATGTACCACATTCATCCATTGTTGAGCACGATGACGTGCATGAGGTATCTGTGGAATCGATACATGTTTAGACAGATAATTTGGTTAAGCACATTGACATGCATTCCGTTCCACAATGTTCCCCCATGGCTACGTGTTCCATTGATAAGTCTTTAGTGACCCATGAGGCTGTAGAGAAACCCATTGAGGGGACTGAAGAGGTTGCGCAAGCAGATGCTAATAATACTTTAACGCAAAATCAAGATGTGCATGTGGCTGTCGAAATTCAACAACAAGAAGTTCATCCCAGCAAAAATATTCAACATGGTTTAGACTTGTGGGCTCGGGTTCGTCAATATGATGAGAGATCAGTTGTCGAAGACTTCACACCGGTCCTAACAAGGAAACAAAAGCAAAAACTAAAATTACAGCAAGTCTTGGGGAATCAGCCTACTAAAACCCGTGCTAGGGGTGATCACTCTACAAATGCTCAATGAATTTTCTCTATTGGAATGTTAGAGAGTTCAATTTAGTTGTCTTCTCTCCGTAATGAGAGTTGTTGATTCATTTAGGGATAGTTGTGGTTTACCAAATTACAGATTTCCATAATCTGTTTTTGGGTGTTTTTTCTGTTTTTTTTTTCTTGCTATCTATTTTTTCTTTGGAGGGTTTTTGCCTAGTCCCCCCTCCTTTGTAATTATTTTTCCCCTTTTTTTAATAAAATTTTAGAGTTTGGTGGCATAGGATGGAGGTTTCTTGGGGTGCCAACCTAGTTGGGATGTCGATGTTACCTCTTGATGCCTGTCCTATCTACTTGCTTATCAAAAAAATAAAATGAAAGGAGGGACCAAAAGTGGAAGAATCTGAAATTATAGGGACATAATCTAAATCTTTTTTTTACAGGGACTAAAACCGAAATTCACAAATATTACAGGGATGAAAAGAGGCATTTATCCTAAAATAAATCGAACCTGAATGCTCTCTTCAAAGGGAAGAAAGATAGGAAATAGATCATATATATAGTTTAAGTCCTTGATGTCTACAACCTTGCATTTAACCTACATATTGATGTCTTCTATTTGCCTTTGTGCCTTGATTCCTCGATTCATTGTTTCATTCAATCGTGAATGCCTACAAATTAAGATCAATCAAAAAAAAGGTTGAAAAAAAAATATTAGCATAAGTTATACCTTTTTGAAAAGGAGCATACATTATCCCATATATAAGACAACGAAATAAGACAATTTTGCAAACTTTATGTATACTCGTTCTCAGTTCTAATATCACTGCATGGTCCAACCAATAAAGACCATTAGTCTTTTAATCCAACCAATAAATAAGACAAAAAATAAAGAAAAAAAAGAGTATTCAAAGAGAAACAAATAATAGAAAAAGGATAATTGAAAAATGAAAAGAAAAAAAAGGAGTAGGAAAATAGGATAAAAAAATAACAGAGAAGGAAAAATGAAGAATACATTAGATTGATAAAAAATATAAAAAAGTAGACAACATAATTGAAGAACATTTAACTCCCCGTGTAGCATGTTGATATTGAATAAAAATACAGTATGTTTAGAACCTTGAAACTTGAATGATCTTGTGACATGAGAAGTTGAGTTTGAAAATGAAATGAATTAGTGGTGATGATAGTTAGTACAGAGAGAAAGATAAAAAGGTTACGTGAGTGTGTTATCATGTATGAGAAATAAAGCCTAATTTACATTGGAGATTTTGAAGAGAAAAAATTAGTGGAGAGTGAATAGGAGTGGTGGGGAGGCAATATATGTGACGGTTGCCTTTATTATTATTATTATTATTATTACTATTTTGCTTTATTATTTTTTAACTAATACATGTTCTTTTTTTAAACTTCTGCCCTCACGTTTATTTTTTTGAATTACCTTTCCATTTTTTTTTTCTATTTTTTTCTTCTAAACATGGGTTTGAGGGAACTTTTTTGATTTGTGTGGAGGGATTTGTTTTCTAAACGTGGCTTTGTGGAATTTTTTTTAGAGTGGTGGCAGCAATTTTCATTTAATTAATTGCTAATAAAAGAGAGGATATATCAGGTTTTGGAGGGAAACAATTAATAAAATTAATAGGAGCTTTTGGAGGGAAATAGAAGGTTTTGGTGGGAAAATTTGGAGGGAAAAATTATTAGAGAACTTGTGGGATTATAGTTATAAATGATGATTCTGCTCCAACTTTCTGCTCCATCCATTCTTTATTGTCTGTATGGTGCAGGTACATCATTTTAATATTTGATTATCTTAATTCTTACAGATCTAGTTAATTTTTTTTGTCCTTTGTTCATTTGTTAGTGTATTTTATGCATTTTATGTGGATATGTACTTTTGTTTTTTAGTGCCTATCATAATCAGTTTTTGTCCTTTTTTCTTTAAATAATAATAGCAATATTGTTAAAGATTCAAATAGATGTCAAAAAACCATATTGCGTTAAATTATTGAAAAGTTTAAAGGTGAATGGTTTTTTGAATGGTTAACAATTTGGTTATGCTTTAGAAATGCTTAAAGATGAATAAAATCGAGTCGTACTAGTAACCTTAAAAGATTTGAAGGCAGATTGGCTAGAGTGGATTCTATACAACTATGTTGATAAGAAATCATCTAAAATTTAGGTTAAGTCCGGCGGTTGGGTTTGCTAGTTATATTCATACTTTATGTTTAGATTTTGCTTTATGTTTTATCTTTAGTACCTCTCGAATATGCTATTTGGTATTTTCCTTATGGTTGAGAATTTTGTATTGATATTTATGCAATATTTAAGCAACTTTAATTTATATTTATTTTCATTTGGTAATGTTATTGTTTTGAAATTGTTTACAGATGCAGATCAATGGGCATTAAAAAATGTTAAAAAAAGAAAATGTACGTTTTATAAAATATGTTATGGATATGATGATTGCATATGACTATCATATGAAGTACTTACGGAAGCAATGTAATAGATTTCTTTATTCTCATGGATGGACTTTGGTTCGAGAATGTCTTAACACCGCAGGTGAAAGTTATAATATGTTTAGAATGGAAACTCATGTCGTATTGAAACTTGAAAAATTATTAGTGAGTAAGGGATGGTTACACCCATCAAACGAAATGACATCTTTGGAGGCACTTGTTATGTTTCTTTGGAGTTGTGCACATATCGAGACTAATAGAAACATTCAAAATAAATTTGGAAAATCAGGAGAGACCGTAAGTAGGAAGTTTAGTGAAGTTTTAGAAAGTTTATGTTTACTAGCAAAAGAAATTGTGAGGCCTCCTGATTTTAACTTTACAGAAATTCCGTCCAAAATCAAAGATGATAGAAGGTACTGGCCTTATTTTGAAAGATGTATCGATCCTATAGAAAAATGCCTTTTATTTTATTTATGATAATTTGTAATAAAATCTCAAAGCACTTTTAAAAATATTTTACCAAACATATTTTAACTTAAAAGTACTAATTAAGTTGGAAAAAACAACACATATCAAACAACTTTAACTTCAACTTCAAAGTTTTAATTTTCAACTTTATTCTAAAATTAACTTTTAAACCTAAAAAAGTAAGGCGAAATGCACCCTAAATTAGAAGCTAATAGGCGTTTACAATAATTAATCACTGCAATGTAGAAATGCCACATGTACTTCCATATAGACTATCCATCACAGTTTTGGAATCAATCTCAAAGTCTACAATACCCAGCTGAAGATCACGAACCCACCTGAGCGTCGATAACAAGCCTAAGGCCTCCCCCTAATGCATATCAAGGAGCGGAGTCAACCACTTTGTTTTGGCCAGCACAAAACGACCCTCTTCATCACGAATACACGTGCCAAGTCCAACTCTATTCAGCGCATGAGAAAAGGAAACATCTATGTTACATTTATACCTGTTAGGGCTTGGTTTTCGCCAATGCGGCACACCTTGAATATTAGATTGTCTGGGAGCATTATTGCATATGGTTTGGGCATTCATCCAGTTAGTGAGGAGGGAACCTACCCGTTCACAAATAGATTGAGTTCAATTAATAATATTATTCCAGACCTTGTTGTTCCTATGCTTCCAAATACTTCAGAGGGTCACACCAAAGACTTGCTTCTGTCGCTGATTAAGATGTTGTAAAATAGTAAACACATTAATCAGAAAACTAACATCGTGATCGATAACAGCCATCAAATCACTCAATAAACCAGTGCGCTCCCAACAGAGCACACTTTTGTTGCACATAAAGAAACGGTAAGCCTTATCTTCAACCTAGTTGTCACATATCGCACATTGATCTGGACACTGAAAACCTTTTGTTTGTAACCGAACCTTTGTAGGCAAACAATTGTGGCAAGTTCTCCACAAAAAGTTCTTTACCTTCGGCGACAAATTTAACTTCCAAACACAACTCTAATTCCCAGGCACACGATGTTGTACAATTTCCAAATTATGGTTCATAATGTCTTTATATGTACTCTTAACCGAATAAACACCATCTTTCTCAAACTTCCAAGTAGGCATATCATGAAGTACCAAAGTCAAAATCGGATTATTAAATATGTTTATGAAGGGAAATCATGATCATAAAGGCAGCGAAAATTAAAAAAAATTCGATTTTCTTTTCTTGGATCATTACAAATTTAACATGAATCTGTGATGGAATTGTTACCTCTTGAAGTGTAGAAAAAATATCTTGATAATAGTAAAGCAACGTAGCAGTGCCTCTACTCATCAACACGAATAACTCTCTTCTGGTTCCTGGTGCTAGCCAAGCGATTAGAGGTTCGAAGAGAACTAGGTTTGATTTGTGGTTTTAAGGTTTATCAAAAGGTGTATTTTTTAACTTCAACACAAGGTTTCTATTTATAGAACTACTTTCGTGTTCTGCAAGGCAAGTAATGACTACTGGGCTTCAGTAAGCCTAGTAACCCATTAGCCTTTGCTAACTAATTAGCCTCAACTGTTAACTGCACCTCAAGTTTTACTTCTTACTTGTATTTCTCCTTTTGATCATTCTATTGCGTGTGACCTTATAGGTTATTGTAACGTTTGTAATAATATTAAATCTTATATTTAATATTATAAACAGTGAGCGGTATCTAGCAACACATTGATGCTACCCAAGTGACAAGAATGTCATGTGATATGACAAAACCTTTTTCCATGTTAATGTTCATGTGTACAATTACCATTTTGTCCTTGTATCTATATTGAGCACAAGGCATAGATTTTGTCACCCTTGTATAACTCAAAATTTATATTTCTTGATCCCGAAATATACTGAATAACAAATAAATCCAAGACTTAATTCGGTATGACCATGCAATTTTACAGTCATATTTCATCAAGAGGCCTAAATATATATCTCAAGTTCTACGGGAGGGACAGATCCCATCTAGGACACTCATATCCCTAAACATGATTCGTCAAATGCCATTTAACCAACGTTATGGTTAACTTGGTACACATAACGTTTGAATGACAATAAAACACTTGAGTCCACATCTAGGGATTATAGTGGTTTCAGGTCTAAGAGTGGTATACACCATTATCAATATGATAATATCTTATGACACCTTCATAATATACTATGTAGTATTCTCATAGCGAGTTAATCTTGTATAAATATTACTCCTAATATTTATGCCTACGTATAGACTTAATATCTTATAGTCATGATGAAGTAGATATAATAGTCACAAGGAAGGGGGTTTAAATTGTGACCCTTTTAAAATTAAACATGTAACTTAAAACTGATTCTGAAGTTGTGAACTTGGAATATTTAAGTTAGTAGAATGACTTCAAAACGTTCTGAAGTGTTTATGCAAAAGCAGTTTAAATAAATAAATGTGTTAGTGTGTGTAGTGTATACTATAAGTAAAGAGTATAGGAAAGAGAAGAATAACACACATAAATTTATTGTAGTTCATCCAATGTGCGTTAATCCACTCCTCACAATCTTGTGAGAGTTTCCACTATGATGCTTGAGATAACCTCTCAAATCCTGCACCTTACAATTTTGTTCACTTGAACAATTACAACAGGAAAAAGAAGAACGAGGAAGAAGATTATCTTTAAAAAGATAAGAGATGATTGATTCACACTCTTTAAGATATTAGGAATCTTTGGAGTTGATTTGTGAAATCAATTTTGCTAAAGCTTCAAACACTTTTACTAAATTGTTTTCTTGTATGCTTTACAAGGTGTATGTAATGCTGAGTCTTCCACTCCTTTTTATAGAGTTTCTTGACCTATTGTAGCCATTGGAGAGTGACCAATAGTCTTGTGCCACATGTCCTAGGACCCACCAAATTTTACTTGAAATTTTGGTTCAACATTCTGAACTTTAGAATGTTTATGGGTTACGACAATGTAGATCAGAATGTTGTTGTGTTCTTCAGGATACTTGAGAATGTTGTTGTGTTCATCATGATCTTGCATCTGGGTTCATCACATATGAATGTATGATGAGTTTCTGGGTTCATCAGATGTGTGCCAGATGAATTTCTGGGCTTTGTCCATGAGTAGTGTCAGTGGCGGAGCCATGAATTTTAGAGTCTGGGCAAAATAAAACAATGATAAGTTTTAGTGACAGCCGTAACTGTAGGTAGATTTCCATAATGTTTTTAAAATGGTCTCCCTTGAAGTGCAGAAAAAGATCTCGATCACAACAAAGCAAAGTATCAGTACCTCTACTCGTCCACACGAACAACTCTCATCTTGTTCCCGGTCCTAGCCAAGCGACCTCGATAAAAAACCTTCGGTTGATATTTTTTTTTTTGCTACAAAAGCTTCAATCGATTTATTTTGCTACAAGTTTATTAAAAAAAAAGCTTCAGTGGCTTATTCAATAAGAAAAAACGTTAGTGTCTTGAGTATGTATGTCGGGATTCACAAATAAAAAACATTGTTGCAAGCGTAAAAATAGGAAACATTTACATGTGTGTTTTATTTTGTTATTTTTTAATTCAAACTGACAAAAATATCCTTTCATATTAAGTGACATATAATAGTTGAATTTGGATTTTTAGTCAAAAGCAAGTGGATGTAGCTTGCTAATTTACTCCTTAATGCATTTATGTGCGTGTAAGTTAACAAATAATATATATATATATATATATGTGTGTGCATATATATATATATATATATATATGTGTGTGTATATATATATATATATATATATATATATATATATATATACCATCTTTCATATGTTTGTGAGAAAAAAAAAACTTTCATGTTTTAATTAGCTCGGGGATCTATTTATATGTTAGGGTTAATTGGTGTTTATCCCCTGTCATTTGTGCGAGTTTTGATTTAATCCCCTGTAAAAACAAAAGTTGGAGATTCCCTTTACAATTTTAATATTCTTTAATTTTAAACCTTCATGTATTTGATTGTACAAAAATGATGATGTTGCACGTTGATTTAGATTTTATAAATCTGTTTTCAATTATTTTTATTACAAGTGGCATTTTTAATTTAAATAAATACAAACATTAAAAATCAAATTAAAAAGGAAAAACCTAATTAAAAGCAAATCTTCATACATATCTTCAACACCCATCTCAGCCCTTCATCCTCTAATCGACACAAAACAAGATCGAAAAGTAGAAACATATCCAAGATCCCAAATGATGAAATTGGTGATGAAGCGGGATAGATAGAAATTAAAAAAAAAATAGTTAACTAATGCTCAATCTACGTGCCACATAATAAAAAAAATGTTCGTTCAACGTGACACATCAATATTTTTGCACAGTCATGTTGGTTGATATGGCTAGATAGTTACCAAGGTAGAGGGCGGGTGAATAGCTTTTTAAAAGATTTTCCGGAGTATTAATAAAAACCAATTTTAACGAAGTTGACTATTGGATTCGTGCTCGAAAAATCACAATCAATGAATCAAAAAGACAAATATATGTGCAATAAGATTTAATCTTAGAATTGAGAGATCACGATACAAATCTTATTATACAATCAAACTTTAATAATCCTTGAACAATATACAAAACAATAGACAATTTCAAACCAAACCTATATGAACAAAATTACTAAGCTATCAAATCAAAAACACAATACATGTGTAATTGAAGAATTGAATAGATTTTGCGATCAATTGATCTAAGCAAATTATATGAAACCTAATTCAATGAATTAGATTGATTTTCAATGAAAAACAACTTAGATCGACACTAGCAATTATCCTAACAATTATTCAATTAATCACATGCAATAGTAAAAGTAAAGAGGATAGGAAAAGAGAGATAACATCGATATTTCTATAGTAGTTCGCTCTTTCTCGTCCTCGCTAGAGCTACCTCTACTCTTCTTGATGAAGTACACCTTCACCAAGGTCATCCACTATGTGACAAATGTTGAATACAATATGTTTACAAGAGTTCGTTGAAATTAAAACTTAATTCTTCAACTCCTATGTAAAACACTCCCCCCAAACTTCAAGTACCCCTTGAATCTTCGGATCCTTGAATACCCGTGCACCCCTTCACACTCTTCACTCAAGCCTTCGATGCTACGTCCGATAAACGAACCCCCTTCGACTTCAAAAACGGTTAGAAAGACCCCCAAGTCCTTTAGAGGTGGAATGAGATTATTCACTTCCTTTGAAGCCTTGATTAAGCCCAATCAATCTTCTTAAGAGAACCAACTTACAATCCCGACTAGCACCCTACCCTAGAGAATCTATAGACTCAAAGAACAAAGTGATTCTAAGAAAAAAGTGTTTAATCTTGAAGAAAGTATGAACAATGAGTTTTTGAGACCTAGAGAGAATAGTTGCAAATGATTCAATGATTTTGGAGTTAAGGGGAGAAGACAGTATATAGGGGAAGCTAGTAAGGCTAAATTTTCGCACAAAAACAATTGTGTGAATCGATTCAGACACCAAGAAGGATAAGCCCAAACATAAAGAAAGATTGAGAAGATTGATGCAAGTCATGTGAAATGTGAAATGATTCAAGCAGCTCAGATGAAGGTCTGAATCGATTCAGGATTGATTTGAATCGATTCAGAGAGTTTAATGATACGACTCAAGAATAAATGATACGATTCAAACATTAATCGATTCGTAAACATCATGAATCGATTCATATCAATTCAGAGACTTAAATGAGACGATTAAGACAAGGTTGAATCGATACATGCATATAAGAGACACAAATGAACAAATACCAATTTTTTCACTAGGGTGCTTTAACAAAATCTTAAATGAAAAGCTAGACTAACAACATCTAATCTAAACAATGTAAATATAGAACCAAAAAGGCTAACATCATCAAAACTATAGCTAGAGGCTTCAAGTCATATGCAATGAGGGTCTAAAACCAAAGAATTTTCAAATTACAAGGGGGAATTTCCAACTTTTTTTATTACAAGGAGGTAAACCAAAATTCGCTTAAATGACAGGGGAGTAAACATCTATTAACCATATATATTATATGGTATGTCACTTCCAGTGGCGGATCCATGAATTTTATAGAGCATAGGCAAAAAATTTATCGCAAATTCACATGTGACATAATATATATAAATAGTTATAAATCGAAATAAAAGAGGTTCGTCATTTTATCAACAAAAGTACAATTTGAAATAAAAAAAGATGAAATATAACATGTCAATAGTGTGCTAAATAAAATTAGGATGCAAATGGCCTTTCTGAGACCTCTTTGCGATGAAAAATATTTAAGTATGTCAACTATTATTATTTTTAAGCGGGTTAATGGGCTATTGGGTTGGACCTAGTATAAAGAAAATATCGATTGAGCCCAGGTGAGTGCCCGGGGTCGCCGAGTGGTGTCTCCGCCACTGGTCACATCAGTGTTGAATAACGATTGTGTTGGGGAGTCTGGGGAGAGCTGAGAGCGGCAATGAGTTAAACGTCAAGGATCACTAAGAGACTTAGATACCACATCTCCACCCAAAACCTTAAGGCGTCAGGTATATGTGGCCCATCTCTTATATATCCAACGTTTCCTCCATTTCTAGTTGATGTGAGACATAATCACCCACACTTGATTTCTGACAATCTCCCCTCAAGAGTGAGTCACACACATCACTAGCCTGATCCACACTGGGAATCCACTCCCGCTCCCCCATCAAGCCCAATCAGGGCTATGATACCAGTTTGTTGGGGAGTCTGGGGAGCACTAGGAGCGGCAATAAGCTAAATGTTCAGGACCACTAAGAGACTTAGACACCACATCTCCACCCAAAACATTAAGGCATCATGTATATGTGTCCCCTCTCCTATATATCCAACGTTTCCTCCATTTATAGTCGATGTGAGACATAATCACTCACACTTGATTTCTGACAATCTTCCCCTCAAAAGTGAGTCCTCCTCCACATCGCTAGCATAATTCACACTAGGCCAACTCAAGTGGGTTTCACATGTTACATATTTATTATTTATAAATTTATATAAAAAATACAAATATTTGTCAATAAGATATAAAAAATAGGGATGGTAAGATGGGTTGTACGTGTCCGGTTGGATGATTTAACCCACCTTTCTTAGTGGGGTAGGTTGAGATTTCAAACCCGCCATTAACATGGTACCCATCCCACCTAACACGCTGAAAAATGGGGAAGTGACGGGCGGGACAAGTAGACTTGTTGAGTTCAAATAAAAAAGCACTCTTTTTCAATTCTTTTTATTTATAAGCTACAATTAAATTTCTAATTTTCTCCTCCATATATAGTAAAGAAAGTTTTTTATTTAATTTTATCACTTCTTTTTTCTTCATGATTTTAACCTCATATATTTTTAACAGTTTAGTCAATTGGTAACTCATGATATTAATTAGTTTTTTTTAAAACTCACATTAAATATTTATAAAAAACTAATTAATACGAATTTGATCTCATATTAACGTTAAATTTGTGAAGAAAAAAAAGTGGAATAACCAAATATGACTTAAGAATATTCTTAAAAAAAAAACATGACTTAAGCATAATTTTTTCGCCTCTCACTTCATATTTTTAATTTGGGAAATGCTAACCGGTGCCCCCGGGGTACTGGTTAAGGATACTAAAAAGGGAAATTATATAGTAATTATTGCATTGAAAACTATGTAATTAATCCATAAATAAGTCAACAAAGTTTTCTTTTATGGTAATAAATTCCTTTTTTTGTATGCTTAACCAGTGCCCCGGGGCAGCGGTTAGCATGACCCTTTTAATTTTAGTCCCTAATTGATTTTCATATTAATGTATGCATTAATTAGCTTTATAAATAGCAGCTTTTTTTTATGCAGGGGTCGAGGTTCGAACCCCGGACACCCTCTTATTTACCTTGAAAAAGGTGAATTCTAGCCACTAAGCTACCTGACCAAAAAAAAAATAGCAGTTTTTTTTTTTTAGGGAAAATAGTAGTTTTATTTAAAGGAGGAAAATAGTAGTTGTATATAGCATTTACAAAAGTATTTTAATTTTAATATAATATATAATGAGTGAAGACTCACTTTGGGCTGTTAGCCCCTTTGCATAGAAAAAGATAAAATGTGCGGGGGCCAAATTTAGTCTTCGACAAAAAGAAAATCAGTCTATTTTATCTTTTACAAATTAATGATCCCCATAAAAAATAAAAGCAAAATTGTACCAAATAAAAAAGCAACAAAATTAGTCATTATTTTTCGATTTCTTCGTAACAAAAAACAAATAATAATTGCAGTTTGTTAAATTTTAAAAGACCAAATGGATACTTTTAATTTTTGTCATTCACCTTTTTCGATCGAAACAACTGCTACCATCCTTGATACTCACTTGAAGCGAAAGGGTGTTGGAGAAAAAGGAAGAAGGAAATAAGATGCAAACTGAAACAGAAGGATGTGTGTTTAGAGTTTTAATTTCTTAAATCATTATGTGTTTTTGCGTCCAAAAAAACATTGTGTGTTTACATTAAACGGTCTATTCATTCTCTTTTTGCTTTAAACATGACCATACCATTCAATTTATTTGTTGAGTTAAATAAGTTTTTCGTCATCAAAAATAAAGCAAATTTTGATTTTAGTCACTAAAAAATAAAGCGAGATATTTTGTCCTCCCAAAATTTCCTCTTTTGTTTTTAGTTTCTAATGGGCAATTAATGTTCATCTTAATGCCAATATTATGACCCTTTTATACTCGTGATATGTGCAACTTTGGAAAATCTATTATATGAAACCTCTTTATGTCCATATTATGCTAAAAGAATGTCAAGGACATATCAAACTTATGTTCATTAAGGGCTAAAGATGAAATGAAAAATTTCGGGAGGACGAAAAATGTCCCATTTATTTCTTAGGGATTAAAATCAAAGTTAACTATATTTTTGAGACGAAAAATTTATGTAACTCTTTTTTAAATGAGTGACTAATTTGTCCTGTTTAAAATTCCTTTAATTCAATGTTGCCATTTAACTGACATTGTTACTTCACATGAATAAAATTAAAAACTGACATTGTTGACGCCAGGTAGACAAATTAATGATACATATCATAGTAAAAACTAATTCATAACTAAATTATCTCAGTTTAAATTTGTAAGAGAATAAATAGAGTATTTTGATTTATCGATGATTAATTTGGTCCCTACACATATTTTTTACGTACATGGCCCGTAACAAAAATATATCATCATCTTTTTTTAAGTAGTTTGATGGCTAGATTTACACACATAATGTGTGGAGAAGTGGGAAATCCGGGGTTCGAACTTCAACCTCTGCATAAATTATCCCTAGTAGCTTACACTTACGGGACAAATATATCATCATCATTCTAATATAATTGATTAATACGATTAGTAATCAATGTATCTCTATATATTTATAATGATAATAGAAAATTTGATAAGAATATTTTAAATACACAGAGATGACTCAAGCATTTTTTTTAATGACATAAAAAATTTGAAAATAGAAAATGATTAATTACAATATTGAGAAAACTATTTATTTTTAAAAATGTTATTGGGAGGTAATTGTTCAAATAAAAATTAGAGAGGAGATATGTGTCATTTAACTAAAACTTTTTTTTTTAACAAACTAAAATGAGATATATTAACAAATGATTCTGCTTCCTAGCACAAGGAGTACAAAAAGAAGCAGAACAATATTAAAACTTAAGAGAGGTAGGTATAATTATCCCAAAATATTATTGAAATTCACATTAAATATTTATAAACATGAATTAATACGAATTTGAATTTCAAATTAACATTAATTACTGAAGCAAAAGTGGAATAACAGAGATGACTGAAGCATAATTTTTGGGCCTCTCACTATTTTTTTATTTTAATCTATTATGATTAATTCGATTTTCATATTAACCAAGGAACTGATCTCAAGTTCCCTAAAAAAAAAGTAGCTGATCTCAAGTATTAACAAGCTCTACGGAAAAAAAAAACGAATTGGGTATGAGAATCGGGTAAATTGATTAGTTTGTGAAAAATATTTTTTTGCCAACATTATTTACCTACTGGTTGAACTCCACATTATAAAAACCGTTCTCTTATAGGAACCTGAGGGTTAAAACAAATGATTTCTATAGTAATGTATGCATTAATTAAATCTATAAATAGTATTCATACTGTATGCATTTACAAATTTCGAAATTGATATAATTTTAATATTTTTAATATAATAATATTATTATTTTTGACAGAAATTTTATATAATAATATACTCCCTCCGTCCCAATATATAAGCACTCTTTATCTCTAATAAAATGGTGCTTATATATAGAGACGGATGAAGTAATATACTAATGTACTACGGCATTAATATTGCCTGCGAAATTGTAGCAGTGCCTCTATAATTTTCGGTAGCCAGACAATAGTGAAATTTTTTGCGTTAAATAAATATGTGGATTAATCTAACGACCCAAAATCACTTGGTATAATTTCTAAAATATTATCTATTTAAAAAAAAGAAGTTAAACCAGTATAAAGGAAGAATATACAAATGACATAATGTTTTTTAAATTTACCGAAAAAACTTAGACGGGTTTTTAGTATGTCCTCGATACAAATGGCTATACTAATTTCTTACATTTTAACATCCCTTTTCAAAATTGTATCCCTTTTCAAATTGTTGCTTATAAGTATTATGGTGCACATCTTTCTAAAAAAAAAAAAAGAATTACGGTGCACTAAAACGCTTAAATCTTGCACTCAATCGCTTAGATAAAGAAACAATTTCATTTGTCCTTTAAATACATCTCGACAATGAATTTGGGCATTAACTAAAAAACATAATTAAGGAAATACTTTTCAATTTAAGAAAATTTGTTTACTACACATTAACAAAAACTACAATGATTATGGACATCAACTCCTATAAATAAAGAACTCTCATAATCACTTTTTCACAACATCCCACAACACCAACTTATTTCCACTCTCCCTCTCTCTTTCAAGGTTACATCGTCTTACATAGGAAAATGGCAAAAAATTTAGCATTGTTGATACTCATACTCCAACTAACCTTTTTCACTGCATTTTCTGAAGAGTTTGAAACAACTCTTCAAGAACTTGATGCTTTTAAGCCTTCTGTTCCTGTTAAGCCTGTCCCTGTTAAGTCTGCCCCTATTAAGCCTTCTGTCCCTATTAAGTCTGCCCCTCTTGCCCCTCGTACCCCTCCTACCCCTGTTAAGCCTCTTGCCCCTCGTACCCCTCCTACCCCTGTTAAGCCTCGTGTCCCTGTTACCCCTCCTACCCCTGTTAAACCTAATGTCCCTGTTACCCCTCCTACCCCTGCTAAGCCTCCTGTCCCTGTTACCCCTCCTACCCCTGTTAAACCTAATGTCCCTGTTACCCCTCC
>Ga0228710_1005135_pt1 | contig 20453 bp, 11 predicted proteins | sample MedpolnodulmetaG_FD_177995 | JGI IMG/M metagenome (GOLD analysis project Ga0228710, IMG submission 177995) | Root nodule microbial communities from Medicago polymorpha collected in Santa Monica, California, United States - pink nodules | ecosystem: Host-associated > Plants > Roots > Nodule... | reverse complement strand
TAAATAAGTTTATAAATTTGTGTGCACGAATACATGTGTAAGTATATTAAATTGAATTTATTTAAATTTACAATTATAATAATATCTTAAAAATAAATATAAATGGTGAGATGGATGTCCAATGCAAGAATAAAAAGTGTAACAAAATCAATAATGAATTAGTCCAAGTGGTAAGAGTTTTGGGTCTCTTTAAAACTTTGACTCAAATTATTTACCTTCTTATGGTTCTTGCTACTACTGACTTAAATTCGTTACCTTCTTATGGGATAAAAATTCAGTGGTACCCTCGGTCAGATTGTGATTATCTTGACAAAGTTTCTAGTAGGTTTATTTGGATGGGCTCTGATGATAAAGGGCTTCATTTGGTTAGCTGGGATTAAATGACTCGACGTAAGGAATTTGGTGGCCTTGGTATTTAAATGGCTAGGTTCTAAAATCTGGCTCTCCATGGCAAGTTGGTTTGGGATATTTTGAACTCTATTGACAAGTTATGGGTTAAGACAGTTCAGGATATTTACTTAGGGGGTGCTTTGATTTTAAACGCTACTACTTAAAAAGGATCTCCGCACTTGAAACTCTATTGTTCGTGCCACTGAACTTCTAAAAGATGGTTGTCAATTCAAGCTTGGAGATGATAACTCTAGTTTTTGGTATAGTCATCCTTGGTTAGATAATGAGCCTCTTTGTAACCATGTGCCTTATGTTCATTACCACGACATGCACCAAAGTATCAAGGTTCTTGTGGAGGACAATGATTGGCATCTTTCTCAACTTTACTCCTATCTGTCTGACAATATTATTATTAGGATCACATTGCATCATCCTTTCAGTTTGTGATAGTTACCATTGGTTGATGGGTATCCAAACTTCTTTGTTAGGCGAAGCTATATGGAATTGGATTTGGTGCCTCCAAGTTCCTTCTAATATCCAACTTTTCTTATGCAAATGTGCCATAACTCAATTATGTTTAGATCTGTCTTAATGTCTCAAAACCTTTTATCGTCTAATTGATGCCCTATTTGTAACACTGAGAGCAAGGATATGTGATAAATGCCATAAATTAAAGTAGTATTTCAATTGTATATTTAAGGCACTTTTGTTACTTGTTTCACAAGTTATTTAGGGAAAAGCCGAGAGAAAAGTGAATAACTTCCCTATTACGCTTTATACATCTTACTTTATCCATTTGTGCAGGAATTGAATGTCAATACATGAAGCAAAGAAGAAACACAACGAAAAAGTGCAAAGGTTAACTCGCCATGGCGAGTCAAAGACGAGCAGAGGCAGAGAACACCAGAGATCACTCGCCCCCAACTCGCAACGGCGAGTGGAAGGCGAGAAAGCTTGCAATGGCGAGTGAAACGCGAGTGGATGGCGAGGAGGTCCAGAGAGCAAAGTTCAGAGTTTGCCATGGCGAACAATATACTCGCGAGGCGAGCTAAGGTGGCCAAAACTCCTCAGAGTTGACGTAGAAGAAACCCACTGGTGAAGAAACATCAACTCACCATGGCGAATGCAATTACTCGCGAGGCGAGTTCAGTCAGAACAAGAATAGTATAAAAGCCCATTTGTTCATTTCAGTTAGATATTATCATACTTTAAGAGAGAGAATAGGGCGAAATTTTACTGTTTTTATAGAGCAATAGTGATTGAGTGTGGATTCATCAAGATTCTTTGAGAAATCAAGTTCTTGGCATGGATTCTCAACTTTCCTTCCACTTTTGTAATGTTCTCATGACAATGATGAACTAAATCTCCTTAGTTGGGATTAGAGGTACTTGATTAAGTTGATAATATAATCTTTGATCTTTCAAATATATATGATTCTAGCACTTTACATGATATTGATGATATTCTTGTCTTTCATTCCTTATCTTTGATTTAAAATGCTATTGAGAAATACTTTTGAATCTAGGTTTAGAATATTTATCTATCAAAACAATAATCCTAGACATAGGATTGATGTTTTGATAATCACACAAAGTATCAAAACTTAAAGCTTTTGGATCCTTTAATAGATTGAGAAATCGCCGATTAAACGATACAATTGAATATTGGATTGTTTAATAGTTTGATAAATCAACGATTAACAATACAACTGAACTCACAAGATCATTTGGACACGAATGATGTTGTCGAGCGATACGTGATAATATCGGTAAAATGCTAGAATCCGTATATGTGGTTATTAGGTCATGTTTGACGCTTAATCAACGAACTCTAATTCCAACGCTTTTACGCCTGTTTACCTTGGATTTTGGTAAACTACTGGACTGCTTTGAGACAAGGGCGAGCGAGATCAGCCAACAAATCTCAAGACCGTTTGTGTTTGATTGTTCAACTTCGAATGGTGACTATTCTAGCGAACTATGAATATAACCGTCGAAATCCAGAAATAGGGTGAGACCCGTCGAGATTATCTTCAATGGATCGATGCAAAAGCTTTAAAAAAGATTAAAGAAAAAGGAAAAAACAGGAGTCTAAAAAATAGACTAAACTAGAATTGCATTAAATTAATGAATGTAAAAAGGTTGGTACATAGATTCATACGTTATGGCTTGTTTACTCGTTTCACCTTGTGCGTGTTCGGGTATTTTGAGTGTGTAAGCTTTCAGTATGTTTGAATTGTGATCCGTTTTCCATAGAGGAAAATGCTACTTATACTAAGTAACTGCCTACAAACACGTTCGAGGCATAACCGCTAATAACCGCTACGGGCGTATTTGAATTCTAAATAACCCCTCTTCGACGAGAAACCGCTATTTAGCTCCTCTCTTCAATGCCAACCGTCTTTCGACATCTTCTTCGCTCCGTTGAATTGTCTTCTCGATCAGCACATCTTCTTGACTTCACTTCGACAGTCGAACTTGTGAGTTGAACTTGCTTCATTCTCTTCGAATCTTGGGTCAAACTTCTTTGACCACATTTATTATGGCCTGTTGAAAATACAGGCTAACAAATTGCCCCCAAAAAATATCTTTTTCGTTGATATCTTCAGATAGAAGAAGAAATAGTACATTTTTTGAACTTTCTTGAGCGTATTTCCTTGGTCGAAAACAACCAAATTATCAATAAGAATTTTGAAAGGTAGTTGAAAACAACCTTTTAATGGCGTCATTAAACTCCACTTAGTGGGCCACATCCAGGACGTTTGACCTCATGCTGCAGCCAAAGATATTCATCAATGATATCTTCAATACGAAATGATGCTTCTCTCATTTGCTTCACCCAAGTTCTTATTCTTTCATTGGTGTCTGCTTCATCTGCTGCCCTTCTATCTGCATCTTTGAGGAAGACTTGAATGCTTTCTAGTTCATCTTTGATATCTAAAAAATCTTTGTTTACACCTCTCAGAAGATTTGTTTCTAACCTAAGGAGTTGAAACACTTCCCCCAAGGCCAATGATACCGCAGTTTCTGCCATTTCACTCCCATTTGTGTTAGTGTTCTTGTTTTTCTTTCAATGGTCTTTTTCCTCTCTATATCCTAATGTTAATGGTGGCCAGGAAAATCAAGCTCCTAAAGTCAAGGGATAGGATTGTCATTATAATTTGTATTCATCCTAGAATAGTACTAATGTGATTATGAAACATGATTAATTTATTAAGTTGGTGATGCTGGCAGGCCTTGATTTTTGTGGGAAAATATTTAATACTCCGTAATTCCTAACTACATGTGATCATGTGAGTATTGCTTTATTTAATGCATTGTTTATGTTAATCTTCAATTTAGCTCCTGAAGTACCTTTCTCATCAAATTAGTCCCTAAACTATATAAAAATAAGATTTGACTACTCTAAAATAAATATATTTTTTTTTTAATAAATAAAGTGAGTGATATCATTAGTGGGTTATAGTATCAACTTTTAATTTTCCCACTTTCCTAACTATTCACGTTAAGGGAATCCAATCCTTATAAATAATTACAATCTCTAAAGTATATGGGATCTGTCATCTAGTTTCAAATATTGGCGATTTATTCAAATTACGTTGCGTGTGATTTGTCATCCACAACAACACAAATTAAAGTATGTCGTGAAACCTTACTCTCGGAGACAGGAGCGGAGCTAGGAATTTAAAGTTCGGGGACCGAGTAAAAGGAACTTTTTTTGAGCGAACAAGAAACATAATTTGATTAAAGTAATAACTTTTTAAATATAAAAGGTATATAATTAAAGTATTAACTAGACTTTACTTACCTCTTGGTCGAACTCCGTATCACTATGACCCCTTTACCATGAGAACCGTAGGGTTTTAACACACACAAAGAAAAAGACATTTGACTAAATAGAAAAACTTGAGTACCGTTAAGAATCCAATGAAAATGTGAATATGATTCATTAAGCTTCAAAGTGATTACAAGAGAGTATTTATACTAGAAGCTATTGTACTATCTTAGAATAATAGTAAAATCCTCATTCTAAAGTACAATGAGAAACTAATAACTTGTAGTACAAGCTACCTTTCTATCATGCTTATTATTCTCTAAACTATCACTATGTAATATCCCCTCACAAGATGGAGGTTAGTAGATATCTAACAAACCCAACTTGGATAGCAAGAGATTAAAAGGTTGTGGGAACAAAGATTTTGTAAAAAAAATTGCTAACTGATCATGAGTACGTGACTGGCAAAAGCTTGAAGAGGCCAGCTTGAAGCTTTTCCCTCACAATGTGGCAAAAACTTTGATTGTCACAATACAAAACTAGTAGTTGAACACAAGTAACATGAAGATCCCTGAGAAGGTAAAACAACCATTGAAGCTCACAACTGGCTGATTCCATAGCCCTGTAGTCAGCTTCAGAGGAAGACCTGGACACAGTAGGTTGTTTCGTTGTTCTCCATGAAATGAGAGATTGCCCCAGAAAGAAACAATGACTTGGAATTGAGCGCCTAGTGTCCTTACAACCTGCCCAGTCAGCATTTGTGTAACTTTGAAGATGTAAACCTGAGCCTTTAAGGTACTTGAGCACTCTTATAGCAGCATTGTAATGAGTTTGTGTAGGTTTGCTTAAATCAATCTGCCTATCAACCTCCTATAGGCAGAAACATCAGTGAAAGTGGCTGAACTGTCACTATGTAGCTTGAAGGAGGGATCAAAAGGAGTAGAAACAGGTTTGGAACTAAGAAGACCTGAATCATGTAGTAAATCCAGACAATACTTTCTCTTACATAGAGAGATACCACTTTGAGAATGAGCAACCTCAAGGCCTAAGAAGTACTTAAGGGTGCCAAGGTCTTTGATTTTGAAGGCTTGATATAATGCATTTTTTATGAAGGTTATCTCAGAAATGGAATCACCAGCAAGAATGATGTCATCAACGTAGACCAAAAGCACAGTAAAGTTATCAAATGTTTTCTTAGTGAACAAGGAAGCATCTGAAGTAGCTTGTTGATATCCATTGGTAATGAGCAAGCGAGTGAGCTTCTCGTACCATTTCCTACTAGTCTGCTTAAGACCATAGAGAGATTTGGATAACTTGCAAACCTGGTTTGGTTTTGAAGTAGAAACTCCCGCGGGAATGATCATGTAAACATATCCATGGAGATCTCCATGAAGAAAAGCATTGTTTACATCTAATTGATGTAAAAACCAGTGATTTATGGATGCAAGAGCTATAACCAATCTGACTGTAGTGACTTTAGCAACTGGTGAAAAAGTATCAAAATAATCCAAGCCTTCAATTTGATTGTACCCCTTTGCAACCAAACTAGATTTGTACCTTTCAATTGAACCATCAACACTGTGCTTGACTTTATAAACCCATTTGCACCCTATAGGTTTGATTGATGGAGGGAGATCCACTATTTTCCAAGTTCCAGTCTAAACAAGAGCATTAAGTTCATTTTGCATTGCTTGTTTCCAGCAGTTATGTTTGATAGCCTTAACATAAGATTTTGGTCCAGTATAGGATACAAGAGACATAGCAAAAATGGAATGTGAGATAGATAAATGTGTATGAGAAATAAAATTAGAAATAGGGTATTGAACATGACTGTTATTAACATGTGAAGTTGCAGGAACATTACAAATGTTTTTGCAAGTAAGCGGGGATGATTTTATATCTATTGGAAACTCTAATAGGTGGTGGAGGTGGTGAAGGGTCGGTAGGAGGTGGAGATGGTGTAGGTGATGAAGGTGGTGGAGATGGTGGAGGAGTGATGATGGGTGTAGTGTCCGTAATGGATGAAGGTGACAAAGAAGTATCTAAATCATAAAGAAAACAAATGGATGATGAGTGGAAGATAATGAAAAATACTTCCAGTTTGAAGTGGATGAGGTGGAAGATGGGGGATATGGTAATATCAACTCATGGAAAGTGACATTTCTAGAAACAAATATTTCTCTAGAATCAAGATAAAAAAAGGACAGAACCTTTGAAACCTGACTTGTAACCCAAGAAAATGCATTTTCTGGCTTTAGATTGTAATTTTGTTATATGAGCCAAATGAGTGGAAGCATAATATAAACAACCAAAGACCTTAAAAAGAGTAATCAAGTAAAGAAACATATAAAACCTGATAAGGAGATTTGTGTTTAAGAAGAGGAGTGGAAACTCTATTATTGAGAAAAACTGAATGTAAAACAGCATAAGACCAAAAAATTTGAGGAAGTTTAGATTGGAAAAGTAAAGCTCTAGCAACATTGAGGATATGTTGATGCTTTCATTCCACTCTACCATTTTGTTTAGGGGTCTCAACACAAGATCTATGATGAATGATGCCTTTTGAAGCATAAAATTCAGGTAATAAAAACTCAGGGCCATTATCAGATCTTATGACTTTAGGAGTGATGTGATGGTGATTTTCAATCAAATGTATGAAATTTTTGACATGAGAAGAGACTTCAGATTTGGTTTTGAGCAAAATGACCCATAAAAACCTACTGAAATCATCAACAATTGTGAGGAAGTATTTATGACCATGAATGGAGGTTTTTGCTATAGGCCCCCAAATATCAAAATGCAGTAATTCAAACTTTGAATTAGCAATGGAATGACTAGAAGTATAAGGCAATTTTCTTTGTCTAGCAAAATAACAAACATCACAAGTAGCTTTATTATCAACAGAAATCGAAGAGTACAACTGATGCATCTTAGACAATCTTTGATTAGACAAATGTCTTAATCTAAAGTGCCAGATTGCATTTGAAGGAATGAAAGAAATAGCTACATTTGAACAAACAGAATTACATGAATTTAAAGAAACATTGGAATGAAAACTTGAACTATGACTTGTTGAAGAAGAAACTGAAGACTGTTGAGAAAATGAAGCAGTGTTTAATCTATAGAGACCATCACAAAGACTACCCATACCAATCATCTTCTAGGATTTCATATCCAGTATGACACGTTTATCAAGTAAAAAATTAACTTGATAAGATAGAACACTAATAAGTTTAGAAACTGAAATGAGATTAACTTTAAAGTGAGGTGAGTAAAGAACATTTGTGATGTGGAAGGAAGGTGAAAAAACTGCAGTACCAGCATAATGAACAATGACAAAAGTTCCATTGGGTAAAATAACATTCATGTGTTTGATTTTATGAAATGAATGAAGTAAAGTCAGAGATGAACAAATGTGTTCATTAGCTCCTAAATCAATAAGCAATTGGTTTATTTGAGCATTCAGAGAATAAGAGAGGACAATATTTATACCTGATGCAGAAGGAGAAGCATTGGAAGAAACAATGTGATTAGTGCTAGCAGGATTAAGGTTGGTGGATGCTGAAGGTACCAAAGATGATTGCTGAAGAAAGGACACCAAATGAACATATTGCTCTTGACTCAAACCAGTTTGAGAAATAGAAGAATTCCCTTCACCAAGAGACTGAGAATCAATGGATCCTTCAGAAGGCACATCATTAGAAGCAGCATGAGATTTGTTGGCATTAGGATATCCATACTTCTGGTAACAGAAATCCGTAGTATGATTGTTCCAATGACAAAAGGTACAATATCTAGAAGTATTTTTGGAATGAGTAGATCCTTAAGGTGATTTACCATGACCATAAGGTTTTCTTGCATCTGAAGCATTCACAAGTATGCTTGAATCTTCCATAGGAACAGATGAAGGTGCAGTGTTATTACTTTCCTCTTGAACAACCATTGAATAAACCTTATTAATGGAAGGAAGTGTATCTATAAGCAACACTTGAGTTTTAAAAACTAGGAAAGTATCATTCAAACCAGTGAGAAATTGTATCACTTGATCCTCCATGCGGAAATTTCTAGCAGCACACATAGATTCACAACGACATGGATAAGGATAAGTGCACATGGGCATAGGGCGATGTGAATTAAGCTCCTCCCAAAGAGATTTCTTCTCTGTGAAATAATCAAGTACATTCTTTGAACCTTGTTTGAGATTGTTGATAGCAGTGTGAAGGGAAGCAACATGAACTCTATCAACCTTGGAGAAACGTTCTTGAAGCTCAATCCAGACATCAATGGCGTATTCATGAAAAACGATAGTTTGCGAAATTTGTGGAGAAACAAAGTTCAAAATCCAAGAATGTATGAGGTGATTGCAACGCTCCCATGCATTACAATTCAAATCACTAGAAGGAGGAATTGGAACCGGTAAGAAGAGGTGTAACAACAACAGAATTCGGTCCTTCACTCGGGTGAAAATAGAACATCGAATCAGTATTAGCTTGTTGAAAAATAATTGGCGCTTGACGAGGAGGCATGGTGCAGAAAACACACAAAAAACTAGAAAAACGAAGAACAGAGGATGTGAAGAAGATGAAGATGGAAAAATCACAGAAAAGTGATTTTCAAAAAAAGGAAATCTCAATGTACAATTGAGATGAAGAGAAGAAGAAATGAAGAAGAAACGTGAAGGATTCGAAGAAAATCAAGGAGAAAAAATCAAGGTGCAAAAAGCTTGGGGAAGAAGCAACAATGGTGGAAGCAAGGTTTTGGATCGTAACAAACTCTCTCAAAAAGAGAGAGAAAAAGTGATACCATATTAAGAATCCAATCAAAATGTGAATATGATTCATTAAGCTTCAAATTGATTACAAGTGAGTATTGATACTATAAGCTATTGTACTATCATAGAAGAATAATACAATCCTCATTCTAAAGTACAATGAGAAACTAATAACTTGTAGTACAAGCTACCTTTCTATCATGCTTATTATTCTCTAAACTATCACTATGTAATAAGTACGAGTGTTAGAGACATAATCTCAAAAGAGAATATAATACATTAAGGACTAAATTATATTTTTATACCCTATTTTCATTTTTGATTTTAATTTACTCTTTATTTTTTGGTTTTAAAAGAGCCTTATATTTTGCAAACCTATTTCAATATGGTTCATTCTATTTAAAATGTCTTGTGGATATGACCATATCGATATATTTTACAAAATATGAGATAATTTAAAATAATATGAAGTATATAACTAATGATATTAGTTGTCAATTAATCTAGTAACATAATAAACATGGAATATATATTTATGAAACATTTTAATATAGTTTTGTAGTGTGTGTGTGTGAACCAAGGCTTCTGGAGGCCACCCCTGTCCCTCCGCCATTGCTCGGAGATATATACTCACTGAAATTGAAAATTCACGCAATTGTTGAAATTATGTAAGTATCTCAAATTTGCTTATGTACAAGTATGTTTTGGATTGTATGATATAGATAGTTTATTTTTGTTTGGATTATATAATCGAACCGCGAATTTTTTTGTTTAAAAAAAAAAAAAGATGAATTGTTAGAGGCGGGGTTTGAAATGAAGAAACATACATTTCGGATTTTATAATCCAAATATGCTTCAGATTATAAAATTTGAACCGGGCAAAATTGTCAAAACATAGGGTGTGCGAGAAGTCCGAAGGGTGTGAAAAGAAAATAACTCATGTTTGTGAGATAAAAAAAGCACAAGGACTATATTTTGAATTCTTCTCTTCTCCCAACAAAATTCACTCGCGCCCAACTAAACTTCCAAAAATACGCCTACATGAGTTAACTCATGTAAGTGTAAAAAAGACGTGACTTAGTTTTTACACATACGTGACTTAAGTCACGCTGCGTGAGTTAACTCACGTTAGTTTTCATATGATATGGGTATGGTAATAACTATTAAATATTCCAAGCTAAGAGAACATTGGACTCTGTCTCTCTGAAATTGAGAACTGCAGCAATCTAATGAATCTGCTTGAAAAATGATAACATAAATTCTGTTAAAAAAATAAATAAATGATAACATATTTTCCTTTTATTATTATGCACAAGTTTGTACAGAATCTTTGGTTATCATTATCACATATAAGGCTTTTAGAATGAAATTATTATTAACAATACTATGTGATTTGTGTTTCCTTGTGAATTTAAAGGATGCATATGGATCTCGTGTTTGGTTTCTTCAAGAATGCATGTCACATGCTTAGGGCCAATGGTGAGATTAATGTCAATCACAAAACTACACCTCCTTTCAATGATTGGAACATTGAGAAACTCGCCAAGCAAAGCTTTCTGACAATGATCGACTGCATTGATTTCAAACCATACCCATGTTCTCTTAGCTTGGAATATTTATTACCATACCCATATTATATGAAAACTAGCGTGAGTTAACTCACGCGGCGTGACTTAAGTCAAGAAATGTGTAAAAACTAAGTCATGTTTTTTTTACACTTACGTGAGTTAACTCACGCAAGAGTATTTTGGGCAGTACAGTTGGGCGCCAGTGAATTTTGTTGGGAGAAGAGCAGAATTCCTATATTTTTTCCATAAAGTGCGATCCATTCATGCATAGTTTTACAACTAGTCTTATACAATCCCATCTTTAAAAAGAATATAAAAACTAATATAAAGATACTACGCTTGACAAGGTAATATACCTACCTACCCTTGACAAGGTAATTTGGAAACTAACATCCAATAGTTATATTATAAAAAAAACAGAAAATTGTTTTCTAGGATGTGGTCCCGGATATCGAATCTTAATCTATAGACAGATGCATGATGGTTAAAAATGTATTTCTTATTGGTTAAGCCTGTTGAATTTCATCATAAAAAAAGCATTCAATAAAATAACCATTCATACTTGTTTACTGTCATATTACAGAACAATAAACCTTTTTCCATTCAAAAGCATGGTCTGCATATACTACCTAGTTCATAAAACTAATCACTTTTCATATCATCACATTTGTACATACTAGGATTAATAGATTATGTACAAATGATCCAAGCATCATAATTGCAAGTTCCTAGCAATATGAGATGAGAGTGAAATGGCAGAAACTGCAGTATTGTTTGCCCTGGGGGAAGTGTTTCAGTTCCTAAAAGAAGAAACAAGGCTTCTGAGAGGAGTACACAGAGATCTTTCATGCATCAAAGATGAACTAGAAAACATTCAAGTCTTCCTCAGAGATGCAGATAGAAGGGCAGCAGATGAAGCAGACGCCAATGATGGAATAAGAACTTGGGTGAAGCAGCTGAGAGAAGCATCATTTTGCATTGAAGATATCATTGATGAATACCTTCGGCTAATGCGTAGGGCCAATCCTCTTGGATGTGGATCTTTAGTCGGTAATATTGCAAGGCTAATCAAAACTTTGATTACCCGTCATCAAATAGCATCTGAAATTCAGGACATTAAGTTGTCAATTCGTGGAATCAAGGAAAGAAGTGAGAGGTATAACTTTCAAATTTCACACGAACAAGGATCATCAAGCAGCAACAGCAGAGGAGAGATAGAAAATGGAAAATGGTGTGATCCTCGGCTGTCTTCTCTTTTTATCGAAGAAACAGAAGTTGTTGGAATTGAAGGCCCAAAAGAAGAACTGTCTGGATGGTTATTGCATGGTGCAGCTGAGCGCACAGTGATATCAGTGGTAGGAATGGGGGGCCTAGGAAAAACCACTCTTGCCAAGCTCGTTTTTGAAAGCAAAAAGGTATCAGCACACTTTGATTGTCGTGCTTGCGTAACAGTTTCTCAATCATACACTGTGAGAGGTTTGTTGATTAACATGATGGAGCAATTTTGTCAGGGTACTAAAGACTCTCTAATGCAGATGTTACACAAAATGGATGACCAGTCACTGATTATAGAAGTGAGGCAATACCTGCAACATAAGAGGTATTTGATATTCTTTGATGATGTATGGCAAGAAGATTTTTCCGACCAGGTTGAATTTGCATTTCCTAATAACAATAAAGATAGTAGGATTATCATTACCACTAGAATGATGTATGTCGCAGATTTTTTCAAGAAATCCTTTCCAGTCCATGTGCACAACTTGCAACTTTTGCCTCCAAACAAAGCATGGGAACTTTTCTGCAAGAAAGTATTTAAATACGAGCTTGGTGGACATTGTCCATCAGAGCTTGAGGCTGTGTCAAAAGATATTGTTAAAAAGTGCAGGCAGCTACCTCTAGCAATTGTAGCCATTGGTGGTTTACTTTCAACAAAATCTAAAACAATGATTGAATGGAAAATGGTGAGTGAAAATCTGAGTCTGGAATTAGGACGTAATGCCCTTTTAACGTGTCTAGTAAAGATTCTTTCACTTAGTTATGATGGACTTCCTTACTACTTGAAACCATGCATTTTGTATTTTGGTTTATACCCAGAGGACTATGCAATTAATCATAGGAGATTAACTCGACAATGGATAGCTGAAGGGTTTGTAAAATTGGAAGAGAGAAGAACTCCAGAGCAAGTTGCAGAAGAGTACTTGTCTGAATTGATTCAGAGAAGTTTGGTTCAGGTCTCAAATGTTGGCTTTGAAGGAAAAGTTCAAACATGTTATGTCCATGATTTAATGCGTGAAGTGATCATTAGAAAAATGAAGGATTTAAGTTTCTGTCATTTTGTGCAGAAAGATAGTGAATCAGTTGCAGTTGGAAAAACTAGACGCCTATCTATAGACACTAATCCCAACAATGTGTTCAGGAGCACTAACAATTCACAATTTCGGGCTATATTTGTATTTGAACAAGGTGGATCATTGGAGCATTTCATGGGTATAGTTTGTTCACGGTCAAAGATTTTGAAAGTGCTTGACATTCAAGGTACATCGTTGAATCATATCCCTACAAATTTGGGGAATCTTTTTCACTTGCGGTACATCAACCTAAGGAATACAAAAGTAAAGGCTCTTCCTAAAGCTGTTGGTGAGCTACATAACTTAGAGACATTGGATTTAAGAGAAACACTTGTGCATGAGATACCAAGTGAAATAAACAAGCTGACAAAGTTACGGCATCTTCTTGCTTTCCAACGTAACTATGAAAAAAAATATTCTGCTTTGGGCTCTACAACTGGTGTGCTGATGGAAAAAAGAATTAAAAACTTGACATCCCTTCAAAACCTATATTATGTGGAGGTAGATCATGGAGGAGTAGATCTCATTGAAGAGATGAAAATGCTAAGGGAATTAAGGAAGTTAGGTTTAAAGCATGTAAGAAGGGAACATGGGAATGCCATAAGTGCTGTGGTAGAAGAGCTGCAATACCTTGAATCACTTAACATCACTACAATAGAAGAGGATGAAATTATTGACTTAAACTTTGTGTCAACCCCACCAAAACTTAAACGGCTTCACTTGAAAGCTAGATTAGAGAAGTTGCCTGATTGGATTCCAAAATTTGAGTGTCTTGTTCAGATTTGTCTGGCTTTATCCAAGCTGAAAGATGATCCATTGCAGTCACTGAAAAACTTGCCAAATCTTCTGAAGCTCAATTTGTTTGAGAATGCCTATGATGGTGAAATTTTGCATTTTCAAAATGGAGGATTTCAAATATTGAAAGAACTAATTCTAAGTCACTTGAATAGAGCAAATTCTATCCTTATAGAGAAAGGAGCTTTGCTTTCTCTTGAAAATCTTAAATTGGAAAGGATCCCCCAACTAAAGGAGGTACCCTCTGGCATCAAACACTTGGATAAACTCAAATCCATTGACTTAGTTGATATGCCAGATGAATTTGTTAAGAGCATTGAACCAGACGAAGGACACGACCACTGGATCGTCAAACATGTTCCTATTCTGTTCATTCGCCATTGGTTTGGCCCAAAATACTATGATTATGAGATTCTCACTATCAACTCATCCTCCAATGAGTCATGATCAATTGAGACTGCTAAGGTGTCTAGCAAACTTCAAAACATGAAGGTACCTTTCCTCTGATTGTGCAATGCTTCTTTTATCTATCATTAAAATTCATGACTTTTTCTTTATTCTTTCTCTTCTATATCTTTTTATACACCTATTCCAGTCTATCTTTTTCTCATGTTACATGATTACATCACTCATTACATATCTCATTTTCTTGTCTTCCTATCTCTTTTTATTGATAGAAAGGAACATGGAATATAAAAAAATGACTGGGAAAGACGTGTGTGAAGATAATTTTTTTTAAAATCTTCTTAACATGTAACGCTTCAATCTTCTGTAAATATGAAGAATAAAATTAATTGGGAAATTTATTAGGGAAAAAATTCTCACTATAAAGAGGGTGTGTATGACTTGTGACAGTTGGATAGAAGAGAAACGAAACGAAAGAAAAAATAAAGGACATGAAGAGATGACACAATAGGTCAGACAATGAAGTGGAAAAAGAAAAAGAAGTAGAAATGGCTTATTTTTTCTTTTTAAAATTAGTAAAATATGAACTAGATCATCTACAACTGTCTCCAATCTAACCAAATCTTGGCGGTTGGATCGACCTTCAACCCAAATCCAACAGCCAACATTTGGTTGGATGGACTGGAGGGCTGCATAGGGTCCTGATTGACAAAATGAACCCAAATTCTTTGCACTTATATAGCCAAATCATCCAAATCCCAGGTTTTAATTACCAAGATTCGGCTAGACAGGCAGAGGATTTGGGTTCTCATCCACCAAAACTTAAACATCTATTACGTATGTAAAAGATATAGGTTAGGTCTTCATGAAATAAGAACATTTTAATGTTGAAAAAATATCAAAAACAATGGCAAAAGAAAACAAATACATGTCGCTCACAATATCAAGTTCGGTTGTTGATAGAGAAAAACATATTGTTCAGATGTTTCAACCTAAACTACACAATGCGCACTTAGTAAATGATATAATTGGAGGATAGCAATGATATAATTTCAATAATGTCTTAATTTTTGCAATAATTTTTTATCTCAAGTGTACCCAAATAACTCATGAAACGTTTCAAGAATAAAGGTGGTTCTAATTTTTTATATATTTTTCCTTTGATGTGTTACCATATAAAGCATCCTTGCTCTAGAATTCAATTTTACAGTGATGCTTCATTGAGCTTGTTTAGTTAACTTGACAACTGTATGTGATACCTGACTCCTTGCCAATGTGGACAGAAATTCAGACTCTATTTACAGCTCAAAGATGATGTACCTTGTTCCTCATTCTATCTATGATGCTTGAATACAAAATGTTTCCTTCTCATCCTGCAATTGTCATGGAAAATGTGGATTTAGTTCAGCGAGTAACATTGGCTTTTCTTTTTTAATTTTAATTTTTGGGGTGTTGTAAATTATACGATATTATGATTTGGATGTAACTTATATGATATTTTCTAAAATAAGTAGTTGATTTGCTGCTCATGTGGAATACTATAAATTTCTGCAAGAAATCACTTGCTGCCATGTCATCTTCAAAAGTCCATCAACTCACTTCTAAGTTGTTGGATGATTTTATCGAAAGATTGAGAAAGGATAAACGATACTAGGAGAGCAATCTATCCTCCAAGGGTTTCCCCTTCACAATAGACAATACTCTATTCACAATTACAATATTCAAAACATACTCTTTAACCTTTGTGTTCTCCTATTTGTACACGTACTTTCTAACTAATCAAAATAACAAACCAACTAACTTTTTAACAACTCATAAGTACTTTAACCACTCTAATTATTCATTACTCTATATCCTAACATCTTGGATGAGCTACCATGGCAGAATCTAAACCGATTTCAACACCAATGGCCACTTCCTAATGCTTTCTCTCGGCTGCTACATTAAACTCAACAAACATATGACAATATAGCTTATTTCAAAGTACGGTTGGTTCCTTGCATTATCTATCATCACTCACTCGGATGTAACATTTCCTGTCAACAGATTTTTCATCATATGCAATCTCCAACATGAGTACAAATTCAAGCATTGAAGCCTATTCTATTGTATAATGTCTCAAATCAACCATGTCACATGGAATTCATCTCATTGATTCATAGAATTCTAAGCTTACAACATTTTGTGATTCTGTTTGGGTTTGGTGAAGAGAGACTCAAGGCAGAAACATCATTTACTTTGTCCCGATGCGATTTGATCATCTAGTAAAAAGCAACCAACAGTTGCAATATCTTTAACAGATGCTAAATACAAAACGATAGGTACAACCACTCCAACAGTTACTCTGAACTTACTTGCACCTACAATCTACTCAGACAACATAAGTGCAAGTGCAACTTATCTATATGCTAACCCCATTTTACATTCCATAAAGGAAACATATAGCTATTGATTATCATTCCGGAACTCAAGCAGCTCAATGATATCAACTAGCAGACCTCCCGACTAAACCAATTCCTATATCTTTTTATTAGAGATAAAGAGGAAGGAGCTTAAATACTAAGGCAAGAAAGAACTATTTGGAAAAATTATAATATATCTAGACTCCATTCAGACGTCATTTTAACATTTCTTTCCTACTTTTGCCATTTGTGGTGTTTAACTTTTTAAGATTGGTATGAACTTTTCTTCAACCCTTGTAATAATAACAAAACCACTTCATTTGAATGAATATGTTTATCGAGAGGACATGTCTGTGTCTCAGTCAACTGGTTTCATCCATCCATCATAAGGCAGCTTATAGGAAGAACTACCATGGCAGGTTCTAAGCTGGTTTCGACACCAATAGCCACTTCCTTCTCTTCTAGTCTACTGCCACACTAGACTCAACAGCATGTGACAAGAGCTTATTTCAAAGTCTGGTTGGTCCCTTTCATTATCTATTATCAGCCAGTCAGATGTTACACTCCCTGTCAACAAAAACTTCTGCATATGCAATCCCCAGCTTCAGTACATATGCAAGCATTGAAGCCTATTCTATAATACCTTAAATCAACCGTATCACATGGAATTCATCTCACCAACTCAAAGAATCTAATCTTACAGCATTTTGTGATCCAATGCATGAAATAAAAATTCCAACTGTTTTTGCTAGCATAACTTTCCCAACTAGTTTTTTTCCTCTTCTAAATTTAACCTCTTCATAATAAATTGAACAAGAACACCTATATGTTCTCATAACTAGTTTTTTTTACTTTCATATAGGTGTTTTGGTTTAGTTAGTTAGTTTCAATATTACAAGTTTATTTACCTTATATATGGTCTAAACAAACCACCAGCAGGGCCGGCCCAACACTAGATGAGGCTTTTTTACTTACAAAAATATTCATAATATTTTGTTTTTATTTTATTTAAATTTTATTTTTCGAGCCTTTTGAGATGTAAAATGATTTATTAAATTATCATAATCAATTTTATTTAACATTTATTTTTCTATAGATAATAAAGACAATTCATTTAATCTTTGTTAAGACATTGCAAATATGAAATTTGTAAAATCCAAAGTTAGGAAGAAATCGAAACTTGAAGCAAACAAAGGGATAGATGATGAACGAGTCGTTGTTGAGTTACTCATGTTTCAAAGACAAAGTCAAGACGTTTGAAGAAAAAAAAAACAAAGTACAGAGTTTTTCTGCTTCGAGAGAATACAAAGAGTTTAGGTCAAGACATTTAGAAAATCTGATATGTGTTGTTGTAGCTATTGTTTTGTATTCGGCCTGATGTTTCTTTCTTGAGTGTTTCCTTCCCAAATCCAACCAGCATCACAAAATTCTATAAGCTTAAGATTATATGCATCAATGAGATGAAGTCCATGTGACAGGATTGATTTGAGAGATTATAGAATATACTTGAACGCTTGCTTCTGGGATGACGTTGGGAAATGCACATGCTGAGACAATTGGTTGACAGGAAATGCAACATTCGAGCAACTGATTAATAGTTATTGCAAGGAACCAACTAGAGGAGGAGGAATTGGCCATTCTCCTTGGAGTTGGTCGAAATCTTCCTTGTTAGTTCATTCAAGAAGTCTCCTTATGTAGTGATGCCAGGTTAAGAGTCCAATGGTAGAAGAAAAAATTCACGCCTGAGAAAAAAGTTACTTGGTGGTTTTTGATCCTTTAAAAAGAACGCGGCAGCAAGTGATTTCTGTAACTGTTACTGAAATTTGGAGTCATTCCACAAGAGCAGCTAGCTAGTCATGTACATATATATTAGAAAAAATACAATGATAGAACCCAAATTTTCGAAATGAAGGATGGATGAAAATGGTTGGCTGAGACGCATACATACACATCCTCCTGATTAACTTCAAATTAACTAGGCAGATTTACAGCTAGATATTGATAGTAGCATTAATATTGTTTATCAAAATAAAAATATTCATTATAATAAAGAGGTTTTGATTATTACAAGGTTTGAGAAAAAGCTCCCACCAATCTTGAACACCTCAAATTGCAAAAATAGGAAAGAAATTTTAAAATTATGCCTGAATGGAGTCCAGATATAGGTCTTGATTATAAGGTTTTGAATCAAAGCTTCCACAACCAAATCATAAAACACCATAAATGACAAATAGAAAAAAAAACCAAAGTCACTCAGCGAATGGGATCCACATTTTCCTTGCTGGATATAGAATGAGCTGGAAATTTTTTATTTTGAATTGAAGCACCATAGACGGAATGCAGAAAATACACCATCTTTGAGCTGTAAGATGGAGAATCCAAATTTCTGTCCATATTGACACGGACACATGAGTCAGGTACCTCATATAGTTGTCAAGTTATTTTAGCAAGTTAAAGGAAGTGTCACTATAGAATTGAATGCTTTATTTATAAGATAGCACATATATAATCAATATAATCAAAGTTATATTGAAATATTTCACAAGATATTGGAATTTGTTAAGCAAACTATTAAACAACCTCATTGATTCTCCTCCTCTTCATTTCAGAAAAGCGAAATGCCGCCACAGATTTGAATTGTTTTCACGCATTGGGCTCTCTCTTGCAGATAATTTTTCACCAGCATATGAGCCCACTCAGGCCATACAATGGTGAGGTTGAATATGAATTTTGGTTTCCAATCATCTCAATTTACTCTCCTATTAAATTACATTATCTGTCATTTGTATTACTTCAATTTTAGTATTTAATTAATGTGTGCCTTTTATAGTATAGGTTGAATCATTTGGAATCTCTGCGATGAGTAGTATAATTTTTGGTAGAGTATCAGGAACATCGATATTGGTCTAATTTAAAGAATCTATCTTTTTATCTAAACTACAATTAGAACTTGAAATTTGTTTGGATATACTAAGGCTCTAGTTCATGTAACCTTTGTTTTTGGTCATGTAGCATAGTGGCTGGAGCTCACAAATTTTAAATATAGAGAAATGGGGTGTCTGGGGTTCGAACCCCAGCACCTGCATATATTAAGCTCACGGAGACTCATGTAATCTTCACCTATCATACCTTATCTGTAGTGACAGAATTTATTTTCCCCCATACACCAGCAAATTTTATCTTCATGTTAGCAGAAGATTGAAGTGTAAAATGTTATTATATTTCTTTTTCTGAAAAAATACAATTACCATTTTCTCAATTCTTTATCTTACATTTTTTTATACTCCTTCCTTTTTATCAATAAACAAACTAGATAGGAAGGCATAAGAAAGTTTTAGGAAGCCAGAAATCATAATGAATAAAAGAACACTTTTAACAATAAATATGAAATAATAGGAGAGAAAACTCTCTTCCAAGGATTTCCCCTTCTAAAATAGAGGCACTGCTCTATTCTTAAAATGTTATGTGATCTCAATCATAATCCTACCGCATGTATTCTCGTATGTATACAAGATCATCTCTACCAAATCAACTAACTAACCCCTCCTCTGTCCTATATTGTTAATAATTCCTCTTTATCCTATATCCTAACAAACTCCATAGTTTATATCCTAACAGAAATCAGAGTTCTGATGAGCGATATAACGTGAAATTAGACATAGGTATGCATGAAAAAAGTTTATAAAAACAAGAGAATCATTGCATGATCAGAGGAAAGGTACCTTGATATTTTGAAGCTTGCTAGACAGAAGAACATTCTCAAATTTCTTACGACTCCTCGGAGGTTGAGTGAACAGTGCGAATATCAAAATCGTACATGTTTGGGCCGTTCCGGTGGCGAATGAATACAATAGGAACGTGCTTGATAACCGAGTAGTCTTGCCCTTTGTCTGGATCAATGCTTTTGACGAATTCAGTTGGCATATCCGTGAAGAAAATATCCTTGAGTTTATGCATGGACTTGATGCCAGAGGGTACCTCCTTCAGTTGGGGGATTTTT
>Ga0228710_1005133_pt1 | contig 20461 bp, 6 predicted proteins | sample MedpolnodulmetaG_FD_177995 | JGI IMG/M metagenome (GOLD analysis project Ga0228710, IMG submission 177995) | Root nodule microbial communities from Medicago polymorpha collected in Santa Monica, California, United States - pink nodules | ecosystem: Host-associated > Plants > Roots > Nodule... | reverse complement strand
ATTATTGAAACTTCATACTCCTATAGCACATAATCCGAAAATCCGTATACAAAACTCCTACAATACACTTTAGAGGAGGGAAGGAAGATGAAACTCACCAAGAAGGAGAAAAATGGAGTAAATGGCCGTCAACCACTTTTCCGGCGCGGCAGAGATGAACTCCGGCACGGTGGTCGCCGACAAAGTTGCTCCGATTGCAAAATAAACATAGAGGTTTTGTTGCTGACATAATGAGGAAGAATGTGGTGGGTTTGGTTTTTCCATCTAAAAATAAATTGAGGGCTTTTGTAGAGGAAGAAGAGAGGAATTCAATGGTGGTGGTGGGGATTTTAAAGGAGGCCGGACGGAAGAGTTGTGGTGACCGGAAGTTGGTGGTGACCAAAAAAAGGAGAACGAAGAAGAAGAAAGAGTCTACAACAACAGAGGAAGAAGAAAATATGGAGTGGCTTTTGTTCTTTAGGTTTTGATTTGGAGAAGAAAAATAGAACACATGGAAATCTAGTTTCATTCAATATGGGGCTTTTTCTGAAAATTAAACGAAGGGAAATGTTGGAGCCAAGTGAAAATAGTGGCATAAGAGGGAAATGAAATTCAATTATTTTGGCATAAGAGGGAAAGTGAAATGGAAGGGGAATAAAATTTGATTATTTTGACATAAAAGAAAAGGTGAAATTGGAGGGAGATAAAATTTGATTATTTTGGCATAAGAGGAAAAGGGAAATTGAATAATATGATTATGCCAAAAACAATATTTAAAGTGAAATTAAGTTTTTTTTAGTTAATATTCAATTCATTGCATTTATTCAAAAAAAATTAAAAATCGTTCCCTTATTTATTTATTTTTTAAAAAATAACACCATTTTTTTGGTTAATATATTCGTTTCACGTAATCCACACTATATATAAAGAAAATAATCTCTTTTCACTCTTTTGTACTCTATACTATGAAGAATTTTAAAATGAATATCAAATAAAGTTCAACCCTAGTAGAATGAACAAATTTGAAAAGGAAGAGCAAATAAAGTCCAACCCTAGTAGAAGGGACAAATTTGTTGAAATTAGAAAAATGATAAATTTGAAAAAGAAGATCAAATAAAGTCCAACCCTAATAGAAGAAAAATAATTGTGAAATTTAGAAAAATGATGAATTTGAAAAGGAATATCAAATGAAGTCCAACCATAATAGAAGAAACAAAATTGTGGAAATAAAAAACTATCACCCTAATCACAACTCTCACCCTAATGACAAGATTCTTTGACCTAAACTAATTCAAAGATGTTAGCACGACTGATCAAACTCACAACTTTTACCCTAACTGAAAGAATCTTGGAGCCAAAGTACTTAGATGAACGTTCAATGACTAATCAAACTCTTGTTATCGACTAACCAAGCTTACAACTCTCACCCTAATGACAAGATTCTTCAACCTAAACTAATTCAAAGATGTCACAACAACTTGTCAAACTCACAACTCTTACCCTAACTGAAAGAATATTGAAGTCAAAGTAGTGTGATGAATGTTCAGTGACTAATAAAACTATTTATCAACTAATCAAGCTTGTAACTCTCAACCTAATGACAAGTTTCTTTGACATAAACTACTACAAAGACTTCAACACGATTGATCAAACTCACAACTCTTACCCTAACTGAAAGAATCTTGGAGTCAAAGTACTTGGATGAACGTACAATGACTAATAAAACTATTTATCGACTAATCAAGCTTGTAACTCTCACCCTAATGACAATATTCTTCGACCTAAACTACTACAAAGACTTCAACACGACTGATCAAACTCACAACTCTTACCCTAACTGAAAGAATCTTGGAGTCAAAGTACTTGGATGAACGTTCAACGACTAATCAAAATATTTATCGACTAATCAAGCTTGTAACTCTCAAAGATGTAAGCACGACTAATTAAACTCACAGTTCTTACCTAACAAAAAGAATCTTGGAGTCAAAGTAATTGGATGAACGTTCAACGACTAATCAAACTCTTGTTATCGACTAACCAAGCTTACAACTTTAATCCTAACGACAACTCTTACCTTAATGACAAGATTCCTTGACCTAAACTAATTCAAAGATGTCATCACGACTGATCCAACTCGCAACTCTTGCCCTAACTGGACGAATCTTGGAGTCAAAGTAATTGGATGAACGTTCAATGACTAATCAAACTCTTGTTATCGACTAACCAAGCTTACAACTCTAACCCTAACGACAACTCTCACCCTAATGTCAAGATTCTTTGACCTAAACTACTTAAACGACTTCAACACGACTGATCGAACTCGCAACTCTTACCCTAACTGAAAGAATCTTGGAGTCAAAGTACTTGGGTGAACGTTCACTAACTAATCAAACTCTTGTTATCGACTAACCAAGCTTACAACTCTAACCCTAATGACAACTATAACCTTAATAACAAGATTCTTTGACCTAAACTACTACAAAGACTCCAGCACGACTGATCAAAATTACAACTCTTACCCTAACTAAAAGAAACTTGGAGTTAAAGTACTTGGACGAACGTTCACTGACTAATCAAACTCTTGTTATCGACTAACCAAGCTTACACCTCTCACCCTAATGACAAGATTCTTTGACCTAAACTAATTCAAAGATGTCAGCACGACCGATCAAACTCACAACTCTTACCCTAACTGAAAGAATCTTGGAGTCAAAGTACTTGGATGAACGTTCAATGACTAATCAAACTTTTTAACGACTAATCAAGCTTGTAACTCTAACCCTAACGACAATAGTCTTCGACCTAAACTGCTTGGAAGCACGACTAATCAAACCCACATATCTTACCCTAACAATAAGAATCTTATACGGAAAGTACTTGAATAAATGTTAATTGATTAATCAATATATTCACTACGTGGATTGTCAAACCCACATATCTTACCTTAACAACAAGAATCTTATACGGAAAGCACTTGGATAAATGTTAATTGATTAATCAAGATATTCACTACGTGGATTGTATTTAAAAAAATTTCATTATTATAAAACTAATTTATAAATTCAATATAGATAACAAATTACATCTATTCTTTAAACACATTGAAATGAAAATAACATAATACCACGTTAATTAAATAAACTCAAGAATAAAAAATGCAAAAAAAATTTCTTAAAAATACATCAATTCTAACTTGCTAATGTATAAATGTTTTATGTATTTTAATGTCAATTTACCTTGACACATTCAACAATAATGTACACACTTAGTTCACCAAAATAAGCAAAACCTGACATTTTATATTTATTCAATAATTAATCTATATGGTCTTTAATATACATCACACACACTATTTATTAAATAAACCTAACTGGTTATATTTTGTTTATAATAGTGACTAAACTGTCTATTTTTTTGCCTAAATTATTCATATTCTAAATTTTCGAAAATTAAAACAAAAATCCAATTACTAAATTTTTATCCAATTATCTAAATTTTTGAAACATGATAAACAATCTAATTACTAAATTTTTATCCAATTATAAATGTTCTAAATTTTCGAAAAGAAAAAAAATCCAATTATCTAATTTTTCTCAATTTACTTCAACAACTTATACTAACTTTTTATTCATTTTCAATTTAATTTATTTTTAATTTATAAATATGATTTATTGTATATTTAATTTTGAATAATGATTAATTGTATATTTAATTTATATTAAGATTTAAGGAAAATTTAATAATTTCCATATACCATTAAGCCCAATACAACATTTTCTTATGGGCCAACTTTTGTTATTTAAGCCCAATACAACATTTGAAAAATAAAAATTTAAAATATTCCGATTTAATCAACAAGTGGGACCCGCGGTACCGTAGCAGCAACAACATCAGCAGGTCACCCATCCCTTTAACAGCGCAGATCTCAACCGTAAACGGTCCAGATTTAATTTAGGGTCATTTTTGCACAACTTTTGCATGGTGCACAAATCTTTTTCTTGTGCACCGTAAACCCCACCTGGATTGTAATGATGGTCTACATTTACAAAAGCTGTTTACAAGGTTAGTTTTGATGAAAATGAATTTTTGGGATTGTGGTGTATTTATTTATTAATAAAATATATATTAAAATGTTAATAAAGCATATATATTTTCTTGACAAAAAAAAGTATATATGAAAATGTTAATTAAGCATATATATTTTCTTGACAAAAAAAAACAAGAGATATATTTTTTCGACACTAACGTAGCCTCACAACAGCGTGAATTTACTCCCTTTTACTTACAACAAATAATTTAAATTCTTAAAAACAAAACAAATAATTTTAAATACAATTATGTTTTAGGTTTGAAAAGTGAAAAAAAAAAAGTCCCATAAAAAGTTTGAAAAAATGTAGGTTTATTGGTGCACATAATATCGGTAAGAATTGAGAAAACATGTAAAAGAATTTCATCATTAAAAAAAAAACGTAAAAGAATTTCATAAACAAACGAAAAATAATGACTCTCAAAAAGTACAATATAAATTAAAAAAATGAATTTTTTGTAGAAAGTAATATATAATTAATTGAATTTAGCTCTGTTAAAAAAAATAAAGTTGACGAAAAAATAACAAGCCCTATTTATATTTAAATATATTTTATTAGTGAATAAATGCATCCTATAAATTCATATTTCTTTTAAATATCGATTTCATAAAGTAAACAACTTTTTTTGTAAAAAAAAAAGGTAAACAACTTTTGTAGACCACATCCACATGGTCTAAGTATGTCTACATGAGATCCTAACCATTCATTTTTCAAGTGATAAATCAAAGGTTCAATGTGTGTTTGTGTATAGGTACACAAATTGTGATAAATCAAAGGTTCAATGTGTGTTTGTGTATAGGTACACAAATTTTACAATTTGTGTACCCTAAAAGCCACCTCTAAACATAAGCGACTTCATTTTCATATCATTTTTAACTAAATCAATTTGGCAAACCTTAAAACCAAACACGTTTTTCTTTTTACAGAAAGAACCAACACTACAAGAAATATGGAAATTTAACAGGTGCGGAATCCCTGGGAAATTGCAAAAATTCTTGAGAAATTACAATTTTCCAGGGCTTTTACGAGGAACAGCAACGCTAGCAAATACAGTCATCACAAATAGTTATGTCAGGGTTTTAGCTCCTGGCAAATTTTTGAGGGACTTACTCCTGTTAGAACCCCTCACATAACTCCTGACAAATGTACTGGCACATACCCTGGCAAAATGTCTGACTCAACAGCCTGCTCTTCTGACACACCGCACTTTTGACCCACTGTCACATGTCACATTAGCCGCAGTCTGATCTACAATGTGACAGGAGCCTTGCGAGGGGTATGCCCCTAGGAAAATGTATAATAGTATTTTTTTTATAAAAAAACCCTTTTTAATTGTTTTTTTAATTTAATTATTATTTTAAAAAACACCAATATTTAAAATAATTTTAAAAACGATTTTAAATTGTATTTTCTATTTCATTGTTTCAAAATTATTCAAAATTATTTAAAAAAACGTAATTAAATGGTTTTTTTTAATTTAATTGATTTTAAAAAATAGTTAAAAATAGAAATTAAAGTAATAGCACACATAAAATATTAAGTCTAATAGCAATGAAATTAAAAGTGTACATAATAATATTACATACATATCATAGTAGCAAATAAGTAGCAATTGTACCAGGAAGCATAAGAAACTTCAACAAATATTACACACCCTGCACGAAGAAAACCCATGGCAGAAGAAAATAACATGCAAGAACACATCATCAAGGGTCCAACTTCAATCCTCCTCGTCACTCTCCACCTCCTCGCCGTTTTTGCCATAAATTGGATAAGGGTCGACATTGGCATCCAAAATTGGCGCTTGCTCACTTGAACTCCCATCTTGTGCTTGCCTAAACTGAGCTAGTTGCTCCTCAATGATCGTTGTCGGCCAAGCAAATCTTGCACAACGGCCTCGTGACTCGTCATTTGTTGTGTGTGCTGCTCTTGCGTCAATCTTTGAATAAGCTCACGAATGTCAGGGGTTAGCGCATGCTACTGGGAGGATCCTTCACCATGATTAAGGGTAAGTCTGAGGGTTACTGCAACACCCTTCCGTTAGTTAGCGGCCAAGTTACCGGCACCATATAACTTTCATTTAAATGTAACTCTAAAAGTAATAATATAACCAATTTGATACTTATATATGAAACTCTAAAAAACTTGTGCATCGCACGGGTTAGAGTCTAGTATAAAATCATGGGATGATAGTTGTCCCGTTAACACAATGGGGCTGTTTAGAAGTCTTTCAGGGGCTATGTAAAGCTATATATCTGTCATATGATGATTGTACATTGGCTAGTCTTTGCATCGACGGTTGAAGAGGTACAAAACATGGATGATGAGTGATTAGGGTTGTAGTCTAGTGTGAGGAAGTCAACGTAAAGAAGAAGGATTAAAATCGTGAGAGAGAAAGAGTTTAAAGGGTCTTCGTGAAATTACGGTTTGTACCATATAGCATCTCTCATAAATGTTAATGATAAATGGGGACGGCTTGAAGACAACGTCGTCGATGGATTCTCGATGAAAATGTGTTATTATCTTCCTTTGTCGAAGAAAGTGTGGGTTTGTAAAGGTGGAAACGGAAATGCTATGTTTCGCGAAGCAAAACGTCCCGATATTATCACGAAGGAAGCTGATTAGTTAATTCACACCAAATTTTTGTGTATTCCGCTGGTCAAAGAGTCAAAAGTTTGGCATTAACACTTAATAATGCATGTCGGGATGTTTTCTAGAACTAGCACTTCGCTATATATAGTAGTTGTAACACCCCAATTTTTAATATTATTTTATTAATATACTTATTAGATAATATTAGTATTATTATTAGTAGTAGTAGGGTTGATTGTTTGACATTATTATTTTATTTTTATTTGAATTAAATATGTTTTAACATGTTTGGGTGAGGTTGTTTAGTTAATTGGGATAGAGACATTGGATTAATAAGGGTAGCATATATAAACTGGAGCTTTAATTAATGGTAGTAGTGTAATTAAATAAAAGAGTGAGATAAAATAATATTTAGAAAGAAAATAGAGTTTTTTTTTAGAGAAAATAAGAAATTAGAGTGCGAACGGGGGGATTAGTAAAATTGGGTAGAAAAGAGGTGTAGTTAGTGAGATGAGTAGTGCTTTAATGATTTAAGTAGAGGGGAGTGTGAATAACAAGACGATGTTGTTACAGAAATAATAGTAACAAATTCGAGAGGTGCAGTTAGTAATTTGAAAAGATTAGTAACAAACCTAGAAGTAATCTAAAAAGATTGGTAACAAACTCAATTTGAGCTTATAAATAGAAAAGAGAATTAGAGAAGAAGGCTTACCGAGAGAGAGAGAAACAAAACGGCAAAAGAAAAACTAGGTTATGGAGAGAAGAAGCAAAGTGGAATAGCGAGAAGAACCTAGAGAGAGATTTCACTGTAGGAAATCATCAATTTCGCAAAATTAGAGGTAAGGGGGAGTTTTATTCTTCATAAGGGTTGTGTACTCATGTGGGTAGTGAAGGGTTTTGTTTTCCATTGGTTTTTTCGTAATCTTTTGATGATTCTTGTTAAATTCATATTTTTCTTACATTGCTATAATTATATGTTTGATTTTTATTTCTGATTCAATCATTAATTTAAATGTGATTTGTGTATTTTATGACTTGAATATATGTTAAGATGTTCATGTCGTATGCCTCTGTGTGTGACTGAATATGCTTCAGAATTAATTTAATTGTGAGTTCGAGAATTACCGATTGAATTCGGTAAATGTAATTTTGTGAAAAGAGTTTCATGATAACATGACATATATTAGCCGATGTAGTTCTTGGTTTAGAAATTAAATTTAAAATTTAAAATTAATTAAAAGGGAATATGTCATTGAGTTGGAATTATAACATAGAAATACTAATACAGAGTTATGAATTAATATGATGATTTAATATTGAAATTATTTGACGTTATTGGTTAGGTGACCACATAACTAATCCCATCAATAATTTCATAATACAAGTCGTACACTAATATATATGTACATGCCCTTCGAGCCACTTACTGGATTTATATATATAAGTTAATTGGATTAAAAGAGCCATTTGTATTAACATGTATGAATATATATAGCATACGTGTACATGTTTTGTGATAGATTTCTAGTAGATTACATGAAGCTGCCGAAGTCAATTAATTGTCCTGTATATACAATTATGTGCGGTGAAGAATAATTGCTACCATATGAATTATGATAAACCTTTTGAGATCATAGTTATAATGAAAATTGTTCCTGTTATTTTTAGATGATGTTTTATTTGATGATTAGTATTAATATGTTATTTGAAGATGTGTGATTTAAAGATGTGTTATATAAAGATGTGATATTTGAAGATGTGTAATATAAAGATGTGATGTTTGACGATGATGTTATTTAAAGATGTGTATTTGTCGAGTCATATAAAAAATGTGCATTGTCGAGTCATTACTTTGTGTTCATGCATTCATGGTTGAGTCTATTTAACGATGTGATTTAACATACTTTGATGGTGTTGTACTCAAAGATAATTTTCCCTTTAAAATACTTTGATGGTGTTGTATTCAAAGATGATGGGATAAAATTGGTGAGTAGGTTTGGTACCACATGCATATAGAGTCGAGTTAGGGACATTGCATGCATAACTACAAGTCTACTTGAATTTGTGTGATTAAAAGATGTGTTATTTAAAGATGTGTAAATATTTAAAGACGTGATATTCAATGATGTGCTTCTATATGGTTATGTGTGAATAGTCTATATTTTGCAAAATGACTATTCAATACTCTTAAATGTTGTTTATGCTTACTTGTCATTATAAGGTGTTGATTGATTCATATTGATTTTGCTAAATGAATGTATATGTTTCAATGTGACTATTATTTGACTTTGATGTATACATGCTTAGATGTAATTAAAGTGTTCTTTTGTCTGGATCGATACATGTGTTTATTCATTTCTTGTGTTGAATATATTCTCACCCTCTAGTGGCGGGTTGGGTGCCTGCACCCTTGTAGTGTAGATTTGCAGTAAGAAGATCTTAGTAGCAGTGAGTCTCGGAGGATGGCGTTGGGGCCTTCTCCTTTTTGTCTATCGCTTTTTGGGAGTTTTATTGAGTCGAAACTCTGATCAGTAACACTAGGGACCAGAGATTCTTTTTATTTTAGACTCTATTTTAGAATTCTTTTGAATTTAGTTTTGGTGTTGAAATTGTGATGCGACATGTACTTTAAAGTTTTTGAAAACTATTCCATTGCAATGTTTTTGATTTGAATGAAGTACTTTTGAATTTTTTTAGAAGATGTGTGGCACCCTTGTGTGTTTCTTTATTTTAAATGCATTTTTATTATAAAAATAAAATGTGGGAATTAGAGTGTTACAGCAGTGCTCGAGTGGAAATATGTTAGGCCAAGTTAGAGTTTGCAAGGCCTAATTCTGACATGTCAAAAAATTTAAGGCATAAGCCTGACTTGCGGTCTGTCGAAGACTTACTTTTTGGACCTGAGTCTAACCTTCTGAAAGATTGATATGGTCTGCTAACATGGTTAAAAGCCTATATCATATGACCATCTTTAAATAAGTAAAGTTATCTAAGGTTAAATTGACTAGCGAACTATTATATCAATGAGATTAATCTCTCTTTTGATATTTAACATGAATTTTTAGAACTTTGTTATATATTATATCTTACTTTAATTATAGTTTATAATAATACATTTAAATATGTTAAAAATTAATGTAGACTAGTAAGCTTAAATTACTGTAAAGGTTAACAAATTTATAATTTAACTCAAAGTACAAAATATAATATAATAATCAATAATTTTATTCATATTTACCTATGTAGACCATATATCTTTTAAGCTAAATAGGTTTCTAAAAATGCTTACAAACCTTCTTTATTTAAGAAAAAAACCTAGTCTTATCTTGCTTGTCATAGGCTAAGCCGTAAACCTCTGTAGGCCGTCCTTGTCTATTTCATCCCTATTTGTGTGGCTGAAACTTGTACCAAGGCATTGAAGGGTAATTTACAATAAAAAGTTATGATGTTTGGATGGACATTGATATCAGTCAAACACCTACTCGTGATTAAGTAGCAAAAAGGGGGGCTATTCAAGTTGCTCATGGAAATTGGAATGGAATGTGTTTGGTGCTTTAAAGAGAATGAATCATTTAATCATTTGTTTACAACTTGTAGCTTTTCTTTCAATAGGTTTGGAGGGAGATATTTAGATGGATGAGAGTAAATTGGTCAATGGAAAGAAAGCTAAGAGGGTGAAAATTTTGATTTGGCTAGCAACTACATGAAGTATTTGATTAATGAGGAACAACATTGTCTTCAACGATGATGTGGGTGAATGTTTGCTAATTGATGTACTAATCTGCCATTAAAAAAAATGGTGTACTAATTTGTAGTGTATATGCTTAGTGGTTGAGTCTTGTTTGTAAATAGGTTAGAATACCTATTGCACTCTTGTTATTACACATTTGGCTTATAATAAAAGAATTTTTTTTTTTGAAGGATATATTTTTTTTTAAATGGTAATCAATGTATTTATTATTGTAGTAACAAAAAAAAATATTTTTTTTGAGAGGGAAAAATGTATTATTGTTAATAAGGATGACAACAATATAATGGACATATTTTTCAAACATAACGACAATAGTAATTCTTGCATGATACTTTCTTACAATATCCAATTACGGTCATTTATATTATCAAATTGCTAGAGCCTAAAGCCTCGCAGGTAGCTAAAAGATGATTCTTTTTGGCCCTCAATTAAACTTGTTAACAAGATTAACAAAGGATGGTTGGTTTAGGATTTGACTGGTAGAGAATCTTCTTTGTTTGGAATAGAAAGGTGACCTTGGTCTTGTAGGCTCTTAACGGTTTCATATAAACATTCACTCACTGGAGTGAATTCCAATCCCAAATCCTTCAGTTTTTTATTTGAGAAGATATGTGGTTTCACTCGAGGATTCTTTTCATCTGAACACCTGCATGTGTAAAACATGAACTAGTTAATTTTAAGGTGAAAATATTCTCGATTTCAAACCAAATTATTACATTTAGACAACGTGTATGATTAAGAGTACAATCTTGAAATTAAACATACATAAGTTGAGTGTTTTGAATTGAAACTAAAATGCATTGAAATTAATTATGTACTGAATTCGAAACTTTTTTTTTTGAAGGATACTGAGTTCAAAACATGTTAGTTAAGTGGTCAAAATTTGACCTTCTAACCTAGTTCAAATCTCCTTAGACATCGTAGTAAAATGATCAATATTTTGACGTCAATTAATTTATTTCTTTTTTCCCAGACATTTAAAAAAAATGACATTTCCAAAATAAATTGAGGAATGCTAGAGACACTCTCTTTTCAACACTATCTCTAACACTCACTCTTTTATTGGATGAAATTAATGCATGCCCCACCATTTTAAGTGGAACCCATTTCCAAAATGTGAGACCCACCTTGATTTAAATCAATAAAAAAATGAGTATTTGAGAGAGTGTTGAAGAGAGAGTGTTGCTAGCACTACTCAAATAAATTTGACTGTCATGTTGAAAGACATTTTTCAAAAATAAAAAGTTTAATTATTTTCGATAATATACCCTCAAATTAATAGTATTATAAAATTATTTGACTAATCTACCAGTTTATGTTGCCCATTCTTGAATGAAAAAAAATATCAATATAAAGTTTTTTGGCATTGATGATTTAGCATGCCCATATTCATGGAAGAAGTTGGTGATAGATAGTGTGATAAGGACATTGGGTTTGGTAAGGACTCATATGCTCCACTTGATTTTATAAACTTAATTCCTTTTGGTGGAAATGTAACGTAGACCACATGAACAGATCAGATTTGGTATACCATCTACGACACCATTCAATTCGTCTCCAATTCTTTTCAACATACTCTTTCAACACTTTACATATTTTCATTCTATTCTACATCTTACAAAAAAAAGTGTTTAACCAACCACCAAGGTTTCTAGGAGTGACAACATATATGATTGTGAATTCTTTGTATTAAAAAAATAGCCAAGTTATTATTATCAAGCAATGAATGAGACCAAAATATTATCAAAATCCTTGACTCTTTACCTAATTGGTAACGCACATGGCTACTAGTAGTAGTAACAACTAAACTAGCAAAATGTCATTTTCCAGTAACCTTCGTGTGTAATGATACCAAAATTGCAAAATGCTAAAACTTTTGGTTAGTGTATCTATTACGAATGTCAACACATTTCATTTAAATGGTAATGGAAAAATAACGAAATAGTATAATTTGGCCATGATATGCCAAAAAAAGAATAAAATCAACAATAATTTAAGAGTGACTTACTTGGTAGGAATTGGGTACTCAGGGAAATACTTAGCAAGAATTTCAACAAGCTCTCCGCGGTGCAGTGAACTTTCAGCACATAAGTATCTACCAGAAGCAGAAGGTTTCTCATAAACAAGTATGTGAGCTAATGCCACATCCCTAACATGAACATAAGCTTGTGTTGCATTTGCATAGGTCTTAGCTGAACCAGTTAGGTATTTTAGTATGTGAATTGTGCTTGCATTGATCGTAGGTTGTAGCAATGGTCCAAGAACCAAAACTGGATTCACAACAACCAAATCCACCCCTTTCTCTTTTGCTACATCCCAAGCTGCTTGTTCTGCCACTGCTTTCCCATAGCAGTACCAATTCTACAATATTCAAATTTCAAATCAATCGCATACTTTCTTTTTTTTGTTGAAAAATTTAGCTGCAAAACTCACACAAGTGCAAATATGTAGGGTATTATGGGTTCAAACTTACGCAGTTACGCCCCAACATATCTGGTATTCATGATGCATTTTATAATTTGAATTGCACTTACGAGACTAAATTCAATCGCATTTGTCAAAACTTAAATGTATTTAGTTGCCCCGACTATAATGGATCCGGATCGTGTTCCATCACAATCCTATGAGTGCATACGTATCTTAGTTGTCCAATCAATATAGACACATATTTTAGACTCATTATTTTAAAATTTTAAGAAAATCAAAATTTGCTTTAAATATGAATCAATCTTGTCATAATATTGGTAGGATTATAGTATATCTATAGTGTCCTATTGATTAGTAGGAAATAAAATAAAATAATTGAAAGGAAGGGAATATTGACCTTGGTGTTCTTGCAAAACTCCAAATCACTCCAGCAAGACTCATCAACCTCAACATCAACACTCCTATTTGGGTCCATATAGACTGCGCCAATTGATGATGTGAAAACCACGCGCCTCACTTTTGCTTCTGCAGCAGCTATGATCACATTCTTTGCTCCATTCACTGCTGGCTCCACCATTTCCTCCTATGTGTCCAAATTAAGAATTCAAATTCAATAACTTTCATATAAAATCAAATTGGTGGTGTGCAATTGAAAATTTAAAAATAATAGAATAATAGTCCCATGAGCATATTATTAAGAAGAACTTATTTTTTAGACAAGTTATAAATATAAATGTATAAAGAAATATATATATATATATATATATATATATATATATATATATATTAATATAAAAAATAAAAATAGAGAGAACAAGAAAGCAATTAAAATATAAGAAATAGAGTTGTCTCAAAAATTATCACAAAATCGTTGTGAAAAATCATTTATCTACTAAGAAGGTGTTTTTTATTTGACAATGTCTCTAGAAGAAGGTTGGTCACTATGAAATTCACATGCCACGTTTATCTCTCTTAAAAAGAAGCAAGCAAACAAGGTTTGGTGGTAAGAATAGGACCCACCAACAGTTCAAAAGTTCACATGACATGATTTTGTGTTTATGCTACTATATATATTCCTTATCATTCACAAAACAAATAAAAATAAAGTAAAAAATTATAAAAGAAAGAAAAATAACTAAAATTACTCTATTTGTATTCAACTATTCGTCATTTCTTTTGATAAAATTTACCATATTATTTTAGAGGCTATGTAGTCACCACTTAGATGAAGACAAAGTGTAATATAATGTCTTAGATAATGATGGATATAGTATTAATTAAATGATATAATTAAAAGGAAAAAATAATCAATATTATTTATACTAAAAAGAGTAAATAACATTTAACTTTTTTTAGGGGAAAATTACATTTATTTTAAAATGTACTTTTTACAAATATGACATTCATCCTAAGATAGAGAGTAATACTATTATTTTTCTTTTTGGATTGGATCCTTTAAAAGAGAATACTGAAAATTAAGAATGAAAAAAACTCAATTAAGAAAGAATAGAAATTGAGGAAATTAATTAAAACTCACGGGGTTATCTGTAACGGGAGAAGCAGTGTGAAAGACACCATGACATCCATTAACGGCTTCTTTAACGGAGTTAATATCAAGGAGATCAACTTTGACCAAAGTTAGCCTTTCTTTTGCTCCTTCCAACTCTTTCAAGTGCCCATTTTTTGGATCATCTGAAAAATTAATTAATTTATAGCAAATTTCATTCATGTCCACGTCAATATAATAACATCAATTTACCTACGTAAAAAAAAAAACACCAATTCACTTGGACACTGAAACACATATTCAATTAAAAGTGTCCGTGTTACAACAAAAAATATGTATGATGATGATCTTGACATAATATTTTCATTATATCATAAAATTAAAACACAATCAAGATATTTATGTGAATTAAATTAAGGAATTAAGTAGAGAACTTTCACCTGGGTTTCGCAAGGTTCCTCTAACAGTATAGCCTTTCTCCAAGAGGAGCTTAACCATCCAAGAAGCGATGAAGCCACCGGCGCCGGTGACACAAATGGTTTGGCCGGAAATTGAGGAAGATTCTGCGGCGGCGGTGGTAGCAGCAGGCATATTCCTTCTTCTTCTTTTTCTTGTAAAGGGAGGTGAATGAATGAACGAGAATGATTGGGATACAGAAGAAGGTGGTGAAAAAGTTGGTGTGACGTGACGGTGTAATAATAAATGGGAAATGAAATATGAGAAAGTGATATTGCAATGTGAGGCTTTTTATAATGCTTATCATACTCACCTAACCCAGCCACAATATTGTATTTTAATATATTATCATAATAACTTTTTCCAAAAATAAAGTAAGATATTTTTTTCAAAATAAAAAATAAAGTAAGACATATTCACCACTACAATTCACATTTATGAATCTCTTATTCAATAATAAATTGGTTCAAATGACAATAGATATAAACCTCTAACATAAATAGTTGAAAGTATAATCTTTTCGTATAAGGTAAATTTGATCCGATACTTCAATTTTATAACATGATAACCAAAATATTTGTATCTTATTTTTTTAAGGAAAAATATATGTATTTCTTATTTACCTTTGTTTTCAAATATTAACTAATTACTTCGTAAAAAAATTTAATTTTTACATGTACAAAATATTTCTGAGGGTAGATTTTGGTGCCATTTGTAGTGCTGACATGCAAATGATTAGATATAGTCTAATTCAAGTTGGTAGACAATTGGGCAAAAATGTATTAGCACTAGTTTTTTCACACATGAGTTACAAAAAGGTTATTGTCACAATTAGAAATTCTATGATTAACTTATTTTTAAACTCGTATTTTTGTGTATGGGAAAGACTGTGTGCTCCATCGTTGTCCTTGTTGGTTGGTGAGTTCTTTTTTTTCTTTTTTTGACTGAATTTTTGGTTGGTGAATGAAGAAATTTAGATCCAATCATGCAGAACGAAGAACCAATTTCAGCCCAAAATTATGAGTTATTGCCCCACTAAGGGAAAGTAGAGTTTTCTTTGATTTTTCAAAACTACAAAGGTTGGTAAGGGACGATTACAATTTTGCTTTGTGCCTAAATGGTTGGAATGACATCTAGCTGTGAATTTAATTTTAATTATGATAGTGATGAGATGAGATGGAAGCTAATTTGATATTATCAAAAAAGTTAAAACTAACTAAAAGGAAAACATTTTCGAAAATACCAAAAACAATTTTTTGACATTTTAATTTTCAAAGATATCGTATTTTTTTTCAAGCATTTCCATTTTCTAATGTTTTTTTTTGTTGTCTTAATCGAAGTAGAAAGCACCACGTGAAACAAACGCATATAATCTTGAGGTTTTAAATTCAAATTCAGATGAAGGTATCAACTCTAACAAAATTGATGTTGTTAATTGAATTAGATCTTAAGACTTATAATGTTGATTTTTATTAAGGAATAGTCCTAAGTAACTTTTAAACTTAGTAAACATCAACATTGCTGCCACTTTGTCATCCAATGATGGTGAGTTTACGAGGTGAAAATGGCGAGTTTATTGTTGCAACATCGTACCAGAAGCCTTGGAGGTTTGAGGTACGCGTAGGAGAGGTCATGGGATTGCTTAATGTTCTTCAATGAGCTGAAAACATGGACCTCAAGTCGGTTAACTTTGAAGTTGATGCACAGGTTATAAAGATATTCTAGTTAGGAAATTGCTACCTAGACACCCAAAAAGCCAAACGTTCGGAAACACTTTTTAAATCGGTGAACCGATTTAAAATGTATTTTTAAATAATAGTTAATTACTGTTCCATTTTTTTTCCCTAAAAGGCAATCTTCTTTTAACTGGTGAATAAAAAGTCAAAAACTAATATGGCAGCACATACCCCTGCTAAGGTTGCAATATTTCAGTCTTAGTCCCAGCATTTTGATCGAAGTCCCCATCATATTTTCTATATTATTTATAATGAAATGAGTCTTCTTTAGTCAAAAAAATTCTATACTATCCAACTGTATAATTTATGTCATATGTTATCTACAACAACTAGCCATTTGGGACTTTACATTTTTTAATTTTAATCTCTCCATTCTTTGCCAATTTCCAATCTTTCTTAAAAAAAGTTGTGATTCAGTCATATTTAAATTTCAAATTTATATTATGTACCTTTCTTATGAATTTAGTACACTCTTAAATTATCAATTATTATTATTTCACACATGCTGGTTCTAACAAGCCAATTAGTCTTTTGTAACAATTGAATAGAAAAATGTGTACCGAGCAATATATATAAAACATTGAAACCATAAACCAACTCAGTACAAATGAAACCAAGAAAATAAACAGATTCACATGTTAATCAAAAATTGATATTATGCAGTGTAACATAAGCCAGAAAACATTAAAAGCAGAATCACCTACATTATACCAGTAACGCAGTGCTAGTTATGCAGAAACACATGCAACCAGAATCACATACACCAGAAGCTACAATTGCAAATATGCAAAAACTAGAGAGATTTACTCCCTAACAATGCAGGTACTATTTAGTAATCCATGTATTTTTTTTTTCCTATGATTTGAGTTGTTTATTTGACGGCTATATCCCTTAAACTAACATTTCATTTGATATAAGCTATGCGGAGTCAGAAGTGATATCAGTAACGCAGCGAAGGCATTATTTTGGCATTATTGTGTCGCGATTATGATCGCCATTCGCCAGGAAACATGCTCTTGATTGCAACGTATGTATCTTTCTCTTACATGATTATCTACTTCATATGCATACTTATTCTTTCACTTTGGTTTTTCATGTAAATTGAATATAGCAATTTTAATTTTTAATTATATTGACAGGTTGTGCTTGCTGGACCAGATGATCTATAGTGTAGTAGCAAAATTAACTGACTGAGTTTTCCAACAAAAAGTGAGTTTGATCAAATTCTTGGTGTGAGTATACACGTGTGCTTGTTTTGTTTAAGAAAGGTGTGATTTCATAATTGTAACTGGGTTTCCACTAATTAGGTTGCATTGTTTTAGGCATGTTTTTTGTTTTGTTTGCCTAATCAAGTTGTAACAAACTCAAATTTTTTTAAATTCGTTCATTTGTTCACTGTGGCTGATTTGCATATTCCTACTAGTTGTCACGTTAGCTAAATTATGGTTTACTTTATTCACTTTGTCTCTTAACAAAATTCACACGGCATCAAACTGCGAAATGTCTTTTCTTCGGTTTGTTGACGTGATCAACAACTACTTGATAATCGAGCTCGAAAACAACATGGTGCACTGCATACCACAAGCTTAAGATGGAAAGCAAGTGCTCAGTTATAAGGATGAACAGCTGCAGTGAATATTGCTTATCGATCAAAATAGAAAGCAATATTGCTAAAATCCATTCACTTCATGGTATCTGGTCTCCTCTCCTCACTGGTGCATGGAAGAGGTTCCACTCCAAAGAAAGCACTCAATTTTCCTAAGTTTTTACCTTTTATTGAATCGTTTTCCTTTGGTGTGAATGGATTGACTACAATAATGAAGCTGAGTTAATTTTTATAGATGAATTTTCGAAGAATGATGTTCACACATAGTGTTTGGCTGAAAAACACCACTAACTTACCAATATAACCCCATCGGCATTTAACTGCCGATCAATTTTTAACCAGCGGCAGTTAATTGTCTGTTGTATATTGGCTTCAAATTGTGATTGTAGGAAAACCTGAAATTATGTCACGATTTTGGGCACCGTGACACGATTGGATAGGCAGTGAGTGTGGTCTTTGAGATGGAAAATCGTGACGTGATTCAACAACTTCCTCACCAAGTTTCACTTGAAAGGGACTGGTCACAACGGTTGTTCAGACAAAATCGTGGCGCAATTGGATAAAATCGTGACACAATTTTGGACTGCCGTGACTAGTATTTAAGTGGTTTCTGCAGATTTTTCGAAGAGAGCTGAAGCTAGAGGCCTAGGGTTTACAAATGGGGGAACTTGAGGGTTGAGTATCTTTGTAAGGAGGGTCTCTAGGGTTGGGATAAATATTGTAATCACCTTGGGTAGTGAGATTACATCATTGGAAGGATCTAAAGCTTCCTTTGTGTATTCTCTAGTAAGATTCATATGAGAGTGGTGAGGGAAACAAAGGGTAGAGATTAGGTATAAGGCTGATTTCTTGTAACATCTTCTCATAGTAGATTGGAGAGCTGCTCTCTCCCCCAGAGTAGGTCATATTGGACCGAACTGGGTTACCATCTTGTGTGTGTTTGTATATTTCCTTTTAAGCTTGCTTATCTCTATGCTTGATTAGTGTTTGTGTCATTGTTTTACCTCTTGTGTGTGTTGTTGCTTGAAGACACTTAGACCTAGGATTACCACTACCTTTTACTCCACACATCTTTGTTTTTTCATTGGTGTGATATCGAACGTGGTATTTCACAACAATTGGCGCCCATCGTGGGGCTCAGGCGTAAAGTGGTATAGTTGGTATCATGGGTTCAAAGTGGGACATCGAGATGTTCACCGGAAGTAATGATTTCAGGTTGTGGAAGGTTAAGATGCAAGCGGTTTTAACACAACAAAAATGAAGGGTGAAGCGGCGATGCCGACGAATTTGACACAAGCGGAGAAGCGTGAGATGATAGACAAGGCAAAGAGTGCCATTGTTTTATGTCTCGGAGATAAGGTTTTAAGGGATGTCGCGAGGGAACCGACCGCGACATCGATGTGGGCTAAGATGGAGTCATTGTACATGACGAAATCGTTGGCTCATAGGCAACTCTTGAAGCAACAACTCTATTCATTCAAGATGGTGGAGTCTAAATCGATCTCGGAGCAATTGGCGGAATTTAACAAGATTCTTGATGACTTGGCCAACATTGAAGTCAATGTGGAGGATGAGGACAAGTCATTGTTGTTACTTTGTTCATTACCAAAGTCTTTTGAGCATTTCAAGGATACCATCCTTTATGGTAAGGAGGGCACCACTACTTTGGAGGAAGTCCAAGCGGCTTTGAGAACCAAGGGATTGACCAAGTTCAAAGACTTGAAGGTTGATGATAGCGGTGAAGGCTTGAATGTGTCAAGAGGGAGAAATGAGCATAGGGGAAAAGGCAAGGGAAAGTCGAGGTCCAAGTCTAGGTCCAAGGTTTTTGACAAATCAAAGTATAAATGCTTTCTTTGTCACAAACTAGGTCACTTCAAGAAGGATTGTCCGAATAGGGGGGACAATGGTAGTTCTTCCGTTCAAATTGCGGTGGCGTCCGATGAAGATGGTTATGATAGTGCGGGTGCACTAGCGATCACAAGTTGGGAACCGGAGAAGAGCTGGATTTTGGACTCGGGATGCTCTTATCACATGTATCCTAGAAAGGAATATTTTGAGACTTTACCTCTAAAAGAAGGAGGAGTTGTTCGACTCGGAAATAACAAAGCTTGCAAAGTCCAAGGCATGGACAACGTTCATCTAAAGATGTTTAATGGCCGTGAATTCTTTTTAAAGGAGGCGAGGTATGCTCCCGAACTTAAGCAAAATTTAATTTCCATAAGCATGTTTGATAGTCAAGGTTATTGTACTAGGATTGAACATGGGGTTTGTAAAATTTCGCATGGTGCATTGATTACGGTTAAGGGGTCTAAAATGAAT
>Ga0228710_1005132_pt1 | contig 20461 bp, 8 predicted proteins | sample MedpolnodulmetaG_FD_177995 | JGI IMG/M metagenome (GOLD analysis project Ga0228710, IMG submission 177995) | Root nodule microbial communities from Medicago polymorpha collected in Santa Monica, California, United States - pink nodules | ecosystem: Host-associated > Plants > Roots > Nodule... | reverse complement strand
TTGTTAGACAGTGGTAATCTTGTGGTAAAAAATGAAGGAGAAACAAACCAAGATGAGTATTTATGGCAAAGCTTTGATTATCCATCAGATACTCTTTTAGATGGGATGAAATTGGGAAGGAATCTAAAAACTGGTCTTGATTGGAAATTAACATCTTGGAAGAGTCCAGAAGATCCATCTATTGGAGATGTTTCTTTGGGTTTAGTATTCAATAATTATCCTGAGTATTATATGATGAAAGGAAATGAGAAAGTTTTCAGGATTGGACCATGGAATGGTCTACATTTTGGTGGATTACCAGAACAAGATTCAAACAACTTTTTGAAGTACGAAACTGTTTCCAACAATGATGAAATCTTCTTCAGATATAGCATCATGCTCGATAATGTTATCTCATACGCAGTAATAGACCAAACAAAAGAACATCGCTATGTATGGAATGAACAAGAACATAATTGGAAGATATATGGAACACGTCCCAAAGACTTTTGTGACACTTATGATCGTTGTGGACCGTATGGAAATTGCCTAACAACCCAACAAGAGGTTTGCCAATGTTTCGATGGGTTTAAACCAAAGTCACCACAAGCATGGATAGAATCTGATTGGAGTCAAGGTTGTGTGCGCGATAAAAATTTGACTTGCAATCACACAAACAAAGATGGGTTTGTCAAATTTCAAGGCCTAAAAGTTCCAGATACTACACATACTTGGTTGAATGTTAGTATGAGTCTTGAGCAATGCAGAGAAAAATGTTTTAGCAATTGTTCTTGTATGGCTTATACAAATTCCAACATAAGTGGAAAAGGGAGTGGTTGTGTTGTGTGGTTTGGTGATCTAATTGACATAAGACAGTTTGAAAACAGTGGACAAGATCTCTATATTAGGATGTTTGGTTCAGAGTTAGGTAAAAGCTTAAGTATTAATGTTGCTAGGGTTCAATTTTAGCTTTGAAAAATCAATTGCTACCTCTTGTATTAATATTTAACTTGAGTTTTTTTTTTCTCTCTTAATCATAGTCAACACTGAAGAACCAGAACACGGGCGCAAAACGAACGGGAGAACGGCCATAATAGCTTCCACTGTTATTTTAATTTGCGGGGTGCTTTTTGTGTGTATTTATTTAATCTTCAGAGTCCAGAGGAAGATTATAGGTAAAAATCCAGGTTAATTTTAGATCAATTAGTATCTTAGTTAATTTACATGAGATCATAGTATACATTAATAAATAATCTAGAGTTCATCACACTAGATATCGATTAGAGTTCAATAATTTGCTAAATTAAATTATATAGTATCACAAACTTCACATATTTATATATATTTGCCACATGTTACATGCAATTTAATCTATTTTCTAGCCCAATTTGATTTCCTCACTCTCTCCAATTTGTAGACAGATCCGAAAGGCATGTAGATGATCTTGATCTCCCATTGTTTGATCTCCCAACCATTTCCACTGCAACTAATGGCTTCTCCGAAAACAATAAAATTGGCGAAGGTGGTTTTGGAACTGTATATAAGGTAATTCAATATTTGAGGAAGAAAAAAAACTACTATAGAAATATAGTACTACTGATATTATGCAAAGTATCTATTGATGGATGTGATTATGTAGGGAATAATGGTCAATGATCAAGAGATGATTGCTGTTAAGAGACTTTCAAGCATCTCAGGACAAGGAATGACAGAGTTCATAAATGAAGTAAAGATAATAGCAAAGCTTCAACACCGAAATCTAGTAAAGCTGCTAGGTTACTGCATTCAAGGAGAAGAACAAATGTTGATTTATGAATACATGGCTAACGGTAGCCTAGACTCCTTCATTTTTGGTATGCACTACACAAAATAATTAAGGCTAAATCTAGTTGCACTAGTGCTTTATAACATTAACTAATGGTTCGATACTTTTATTTTACTGAACTTGAATATTAAAGATTAAATTAATGTGTAAATTGATTTGAATGATACAGACGATACCAAGAGTAAATTGTTAGATTGGCCAAAACGGTTCAATATAATTTGTGGAATCGGTAGGGGGCTCGTGTATCTTCACCAAGATTCCCGATTAAGGATTATCCATAGAGATCTCAAAGCAAGTAATGTTTTACTTGACGATAATTTGAATCCAAAAATATCAGATTTTGGAACAGCTAGAACTTTTGGAGGAGACCAAATCAAAGGAAAAACAGAAAGAATAATTGGGACTTAGTGAGTTCCTAATAACTTACCAGCACCATATATTAATTTACATGGGTGTGAATATTCTAATTTGTTGTAATGGTTTCATATGCAGTGGGTACATGGCACCAGAGTATGCTGTTGATGGATTGTTTTCAGTGAAGTCTGACGTTTATAGCTTCGGAATTTTATTATTGGAGATTATCTGTGGCAAAAGAAATAGAGCATATTATCACACAGATGAGACTCTTAACCTTGTTCGCCAAGTAAGTACCTGGCAAGTCATGTATAAATGTCAATTAACTATTTCAAACATAACAAACAATATATCAACTTCTCATATGATTCAGGCATGGGCGCTGTGGAAAGAAGAGAGGGCTTTAGAGTTGATCGACTCAAACTTAGGTGAGACGTACGTTGTATCAGAAGTGTTGCGTTGTATGCATGTTAGTCTCTTGTGTGCACAGCAGAATCCTGAAGATAGGCCTACCATGTCGTCTGTGATTCTAATGTTGGGGAGTAGTACTGAGATGGAATTAAGGGAGCCTGAAGAACCTGGTTTCATTTCCAAAAAGTTTTTGACTAAACAAAAGTTATTGACAAATCAGAAGGATTGTAGTACAGTCAATGAAGTTACCATTTCCTTATTAGATGCTCGATGAATCTATTTTTCAATACACTTCACTGGAGCAGCATAAAGAAGAAACTTTTGTTGTAGATTTTTTAGCATAGAAAATCTTGTCATGAAATTCTTTTTGTGGAGATTTGGTCAAAATTAAATAAGTGATGTCTAAAAAGTGAATGACTTCGACATTGAGAGTCGTCATGATATTACTAACGGACGTCTTTATCAGAATATGTTTGCTTCTGAAATGATGGCTCGATGGTATGAATGAATTGAGATGGAACACAAACCACAATTCTATTGCTCAAGCAAGAAAATAAGAAAGTTAGAGACAAAGCAGCAGGATAAACAAAACTGTGAAGAGATTAGACAAGTTTGAAAGCAGGGGTGAATCTTGATGTTATTATATTCCCTGCTAATACAACCAGAGGAATTAATTTGAATATTATTTTATAATTTTATAGATCATTTGGATTACTAATAATATAAGAGACTAGATTGATACAGTTATACTAAACAATTTCACAGGCCAAAAGAGCACACAAAAGAGTATTTGAAGTATTTATACATTAAATACACTACTTACTGCTTTTAATATATATGAAAATGGCTAAATGAGCTTATATAATAAGGGACAAATGTGGTAATTCTAGTTAATAGCTCTCCTAAGCTGCTTTTCTAGTTGTAGGTCATAAAATTTAACTTCCCATAGCTTTTGCATGGAAATTACAGCTGAAATTTATTATGACGAATAAGCTTTAAAAATGGAAGTTATCAAATATAAATCAAATATGTCAGTGTCGCATTAGTGCCAGACTTCAAACACATCTTCAATTTGAGGTGTCGGTTGTAGATAGCTAATAAGCTTTACATAGTCTCTTGGTATATTTTCATGTTGGTAAAAACTAGTTCACATCTCAATCATGTTTGGTTTGATGTCAGCAACAAATGTTATAGTAGGGTCTTCTGAAGCATCTAAAGGATAACAAATTAGACCAATAGATGGCTATTACAAAGTTACAGTAATTTATTTATTTTTACATTGTGAACCCATATTAGCAACAAGATTATGAAAAGAAAAAAGATTGTGATGAAAGATGTATCTTTTAAGTATTATATCTTTTCTTTCTTTTCATTATAAAATATACATAGTTTATACACAGATTTTCTCCTGAGAGTGACTTTGTTGCATATGTAAATATTATTACTAGAAACCACCTTCATTGTACCTAAAAGCTTGAACTGCAATTTAAATCTATTTCTAATGAACTTGAGTCAATGTCTCTCTCATACTTGCTGTTCAAGTCAAGCATTTGTGACAACTCAGATTTCCTCAGTTTTTTGCCACATATTTTTCCATCTGGTTGATCAATAGTTGCACTTCTCTTTCTCCCACTGCCTCCATCATTTGCATTAGTCCTGAATGTTCTTCCTTCTGGCTCAATGGCCATTAGTGGCAATTCAACTGAAATACTATTATAATTTGGAGTGTTCTCAGCCTCATTTATGGTTTGTTTTTCCTCTTTTCTCTCGGAGCTTTCAGACGAAGTAAGAGAACTTTCAAGAGAACACATAGTTCCTCTATTTTGTTTCCTCTCACCGAAGTTTAAACTAAAACCTCTTGTTTCTGTTAGTTCTGAAATTGGAGAACTAGGACATGCATTGTTGATTATTGATAATAACTGAGAAAGTTCAGCTTTAGCATGTTCTACACCCGTTGCCGAAGAAGAAGAACTATATCCTGCAAGTGCTTCCTGTGCCTTCATTAGTACCGATTGTAAGTACTTTCCTTGAGCTTCAATTCTAAACTGTAAATGTTTCTGCACCTGAAATCATGTTTCAAACTGATTAACATGTCCTTAATCATCACTTGAAATCTAGATGTGAATGAGTATCGATCATAATTTGTAAATGCTACCTCAATTTGTTCATAAAGTTTCTTTTGTACTTCCATTTGTACTTCAAGAGCCTCAGCAATCTTCAAGCTTCTAGTAAACACAAAACATTTGATCAATAAATACTTCAAACATCAACATAAGATGCTCAAATATTTGCTCGATATCAAATTAACTATTACTCAGTGGTTTGGTTCTGGTTTCCAACACTGATTTCTCTACTGCATTGACCATCACTGTTTTGGATTTCTATGTAATCTGCACCATGAATCAATAACTCAAGATTATGCCAAATCAGAAAGCTACCAATCATTCTATTACTGTTTTACAGTAACTCACCTTGTTTGTTGTCAGAACAGGTTTCTACCTGTTGGCTTTTGCCAAGTCTATATTTCTGTAATAACCAGAAAATCAAATAAGCTCAAACTCTTATAGTTTTTGGATTCAGTGTAGGAAAAAGAATATGATACCTGTAAATGGCTTTTAAGATGGTACAAAGTGAGTCCTGGAATCCCCATCACCCTCATCAAACTCTTCGGTGTTGCTTCTGCCACATATACATAGTGTGAAAAATACATTTAGTACTTAAGATATAATATAAATTATGATCTAAAAATAGTAAGTTCTTTGTGTCACACTTACTTTCTGCACCTCCAAGCTGATTAATTGCATCAGTGAATCTTTGGTGAAGTTCATGAGTCCATTTCAACCTAGGCTTAGCATCAGTGGAAAGAACCAAACGCATACTTTGGTTTTGCTGATCCATTTGCTTTTTTTGGAAGAGTTACTTGTAATAGAGACTGAAACATAAATATACTTTTGATGCTTTTAGCTACTATATGATATGTGTGAATATGTGGCAACTATATATAACTATAGTTTTATTTATAAATTGTAATTGTTGTTGTGATGTTGTTTGATCTCACTCCATATAAGGAAGCATGAGTGGGGTTATGTTGGGGGAATATATGCCATGAGCTGTAATCTAGTGTAGCTCTATATTATATTCACTTTTTCTTTTTAATTTTTTCTCCTAATTCTTTCTTCTTTGACTTGAAAAGAGGTAGATAGAATCTTTCATACAGCAAAAACAATGAAAGGAAAACAGCTCAAATTAGAGTCTTAAAAGGAGAGAAAATTAAAAATAAAGAAAAAAGTGTTTGGTTTGTTTTTATCTTGCTGTTTTTCCACTTTCATTTCTTGCTAAGGTTGATTCCAAATTGAATTGGATAGGCCCTACCATAATGAATAATGGATGCTACTTTCTTAATTTTGTGAGAAACTTTCAGGTAAAAATTTAAAGAAAAAAAAATTATAATGGGAATGATACATTATTGGATATTTTGCTTGTTTGTGGTGATTGAAAGTGTAAACTAAATTAATCAATCTTTCTTTCAAATTTCATTTCTCTTTTTAACAACTTTAATTTTTAGTTATCTTTTTGTGATGTGTGTGGTATTGCAATTGGCAGATTCTTTTTGTTCTTTGTAAGGATGAAGGAATCAAAGAATCTATGATTAGATTTTTGGACCAAGAGCTTCCATGTTTTCTTTAAAGAAAAGTATGTTAGAAGAAAGAAAAAAACTAATCAACTATTTCAAGATATAAAGTTGTACCTCTTATCAAAACGACACCAATAAGTTATGTGTCTGTTCAAGACATCTAACATGTCATAATTTTCTTAAGATTATCCTAACAAATTAAGGAATTTTCAACCCCACAATTCAGGCATAACTAAACACACCAACCTATTAATCATTAAGTTAGGGTCCTTAAAAAAATCATTAAGTTAAGGTGGAAATCGGATTGCTTGAAATCGAAAATTTGACTGTGGTTAGTACATTTGTAATCGTTGGATTGAGATCACATAGATTAAATTTCATACAAATTTTGTTTTTTTTAAAATAAAAAAATACATAAATAAAGAGTTTGAAATTTAGACCATTCAATCTTATTCAACAATCATAGATGTAATGATGACGTGAATACATCAAGTTGTTGACCGAAGGCAATCCTAGTTAGTTAGTGTGATTTTTATAAGACAAAAATATAATTTCCATCATAGAGATTGAACTATAACATGATTAATTATTATGATAGTATATAGTTGAATTTTAGAAATGAAATATAATATGAAGGGAATACTCGTATGACAATTAGATGCCAAAGATACAAAGAATATGTGGGTATGCACTTTTCTTTGCATTATGAAAGCAACCTAAATGGCTCACTCTTGGACAAAAGTCTCAAAGAAATTATTCCAAAGAGAATATTTGCTTTAATGGTGTAATCAATTATCAATATCCAAGATAAGAAGAGTTAAAAGAAAATTTCACCAAAAAATAAAAAAGAAAAGAAGAAAAAGGGAAAGGAAGAGTATAATGGCAAACACCATATCTTAAAAAGCCAATTCGATCAAGTCTTTCTTTCAGATTTCTTGGGTTGCGGTCTAAAAATGGATCACAAGAATCAAAATTCAATGATTGGTCTTCAAAACTCTGCCACTACAACACCGTGTATTCCCAGCTACTCAGCCTCTCAACTGTTGAACAAAATATCCATGATTTCAAACTCAAGAACATCATATTTACCAAATTTAGCATAAGCATGAAAGACATTAAAAAGCTTAAAATAATGTCTACACAACAAAGAATTGTATTTTTATTAGATTAGATGAGATTGATTATATAGATGAAATGATGTTATAGCATTAGATGAGGACTTAGGTGAAATAATATATGGTATTAGATGATGACATAGGTGAAATGAAATATATATTTTTTTAGGGAAACATAGGTGAAATGATTTTTTGAGAGAGACATAGGTGAAATGATGTTACCATATTTTATTGTAAATGTAAATTATTACCTCTAAAAACAAAGTAATTTCCTTGAACAGTTTTTTTTCTTCTTCAAATAGTCAGATGACTAAAAATTCACTTCTTAAAGTAAATAAGTGAAGAATCCGAGGTTTGAATCCCGATTCCTCCATATATAATTAGGGATGACAATTGGACTCAGACCCAATGAGTACCCGTAAAAAATACCCACAATTGGTAGGGTAAAAACCCGCTTTATGGGTCTGGGCACGGGTCCGAGTAATGCCCACAAATTTAAATAGGTATGGGCACGAGTAAGGGTACTATACTGCCCAGACCCGCAACCCCGCATACACATATTTATATAATATCATAAATAATTTATTTATTTTTGTTGTATAACTAATTAATTTATTTAGCTATTTAAGCCTAAACCTAAACATAAACCAAAAAACTGTTTAATACAATAACAACTCCATTATGCCGGTGTACAATTTTTTAGGGATATTTTGGATGTTTTTTATTTGACTAAATAATACGGTTCGTACTATTTTATGAGTTAATTTTAAAAAAATTGGACCGTACTTTTATTTCAATTGTGATGTTTTTATTGTCTTTTCATAGTTAAAGTGCGGGTATGAGTACTTAGGTATCCATAAGGTATGGGGACTAAAGTTGTTGCCCACGAGGGTACGGGTATTTTTTACAAATGCGGGTATGAGAAAGGGTACTGTAGTACCCTACCCATACGGTATCCATTGTCATCCCTATATATAATGCAATGTCCTACCAATTAAGTTAAGATACGAAGACAAAAAAGTTTTAATAATTAGATTATTTATCTTTTCTCGTAGTCTCTAATTTATATTTTCCTTTTCATTTGTCTTTACTTTACAATTTTTAATTTTAAGGACAATGGATTTTCATAATCTAAATTTTAACTAGAAAATAAGTAAAAAAAAAATTTTGAAGGGAAAATAAGTAAATATTTGTTAATTATTTTGGCATGCTATTTTTTTTAAGAAGTATTTTGGCATGCTAATTGTTAAGGTTCTTATACCAATAGGCTTTTTTTACATATCAAACAATCTAATATCCTAAGACTTATTAAAGTGTAAGTTATCCACTAAAAAGAACATTAAGGTGTATGTTATGTTGTCATGCCTAATTTAAAAGGATATACCAATTTAGTATGATTTGCATTTTTGTCTATTTTTCTATTTGTTATATGATGATATATACTCAAGTTGCTTAAATTGTGTAAGTAGTGGTATATGACCTTTAATTTCGGCTATCAACTAGTCACACATCTTTTTTCTTCCTTTCAAATAATGATCGTAATTACGATATTTGAAATTCAATTACTCTACAAAGTATCTCCAAAAGGTCTAGTTCTTTGAACAAACTAGTAATCTCAACCTAATGCTTAAGCAGCAACTTAAACATGTTCACTCCTTTACACGAATGTGAATTGTGGCAATTAAACGCCATTCTTCTCTGCATGTGAGGTGATGAGAATCTGCTTGTTTAAAATAATGAAATGATAATGATAATATCAGCTCCTTTCCCACTAAACTCTTTTCGTCCTATTGAATTTCGTTCCAACAAAAATAATTGCTAGGGTTTTATTGTTTTCTTCTGTTGTGAAAGTGACTCAAAATTGATGTTTCAAAATCTGTCAAAATCGAGCTATGATTTGGAGAAATCGAGCCACGAAATTGGGTGCAGTTTTGGGAGTTTTGCTTCTGGAAAAATCGAGTCACGATTTACAGAAATCGAGCCTCGATTTTGCACTCATGCATAAAAATAAAATGTATTTTTATACGTGAGATTTGTTCCAATTTTTGAGGGATTCTTTGACTATAAATATAGACTTGTATCAGAAGAAACCTTGAGAGAGGGAGGGCTGAAAACAAGGGTTTAGAAACAAACAACAAACTAGAGTTTGTATAGAGTTTGCTCTTGGCAACAAACACTAGGGTTGGAATTGATTCACCTTGGGAAATACTATTAGGATTGAGTCTCTTGGTCACGGGAAGAAATTGGGACTTTGGGTAGAATTAGGTTTGAAGATTTATTCTTGTAACACTTTGATATCTCTTTTGTAAAGTTATTCATCATTATGGTGGAACGGAGGACTGCTTTCTCCCTCAAACTAGGTAAGTATTAGACCGAACTAGGTAAACAAATTTCGTGTGTTCTCTCTTCTTTCTTTCTCTAGTTGTTTTCTACTTTTTTTTCTTGTGTTTATAACTGTTACCCACTTTGTTTTGGTTGCTTGATTACTTTGCTCCACACATCAAGTATTTTATTGGTGTGATTTTTTAACAAATTCACAACAATTGGTGTCCCACCGTGGGGCAAGGATCAAACGATAATCAAGTACCATGGGTTTGAAGTGAGATATTGAGAAGTTTACCATAGATAATGATTTTGGGTTATGGAAGGTAAAGATACAAGCAGTGTTAATACAACAAAAGTGTGAGAAAGCGTTGAAGGGTGAAAGCGATGTTTCTCATTAGGGACTGAAGCCTTATAGAGAGGTATTCGTCAGGAGAGACGTTAAACACTCAACATTAGCTTGGAGAGGTGGTGGTAAGAATACTCATGGTCAGTTGATGTTGTATCAAAAGTAAGTATTTTTGTTATCGTCTCCACAGGTACTGGTGTGATATTCTAAGTCGTTCAACAATCGATGTTGTTCTGAGCTAAGGTTTCACAATATTTTGTTTCATAAGCTATAAAACTACGAATATATAAAAGGTTTGAGAGTTAACAGGGAAATGATTATGCTGGGATTAAACTTCATCAACCTACTCATACGTATTCTCGGATTAGTGTTGCGGATTCTAATTATCAATTGATATAATCACATATTGCTTGGCAACATCATTTGTGTCCAAATGATGTGATTTCTATTGGATCGTTCAATCATCGATTTCCCAAACTATTAAACGATCTGATGGTTGATTGTATCGTTGTATAGCTGATTTCCCAAGCTAGTAAACGATACAAAAGCTTTGGGTTCCAATATTCAAAGTGATTATCAAAACCTAAATTCCATGTCTAGAACAAAAGCTTTGATAGAAGATTATCCTAACCTAGATTCAAAAGGTATTTTTCAATACAAATCAAATCCATAAGATTAAGAGCATGGAAAACAAGAATAACCTCAACATCATGAGATAATTAAAATCAAACAACATCATAGTCAAAAGGAATACATACTAGTAGAGTTGATTACATTTAATCCCAACAAAAAGAGTCTAGCTACTCATTGTCATCGTAACCTTACAAGGAGAAAAGAAGAGATGGAATGGAAGCAAGCCATGATGTCTCAATGATCTTGTGAATCCCTTCAATCCTTGTGCTCCTTGCTCCTTAAGGGTTTCTCTGTGTTTTCCCTTGTTTTTCTCTCCCTAAAATGACTTAAGATTTGATAATAATGTTTCAGAAATGAGAAGAGAGGCTTTTATACTTTTGCAGAATTTTGCTTTCTTGTCAGGCAAGATTTTTGTCGCTATGGCGACATCAGCTTTCTTTGCCAGTGGGTTTCTGCCACGTCATCATCCACTTGCCTCAAACCGCCTTTTCTCGCCAGGCAGGACATTTGTCGCCATGGCGACATATGATCTTGGAAAACATGGGTTCTGGAACTTCATTTCCGCCATGGCGACTTTTTGTTGTTCGGGCGACATCTTGCTAGGCAGGATTTTGTCGCCATAGCAACAGGTTTTGGTCAAACAGGTCAGAGGACCTGTAATTCTCGCCAGGCAGGAAATGTTGTGCCTGGCAGGAATGACAGTTGCAGACCAAAATTTGCAGGTTGCTCCTCCTTTTGTTTTTCTTTCATTTGTTCATGTCTTGATCACTTTTTTCCTGCACAATTGGGTTAAGTAAGACCTAAAAAGCATAATTATGCATTTAGTCACTTTTTCATATATTTTCCTTGGATAACTTAAATAACAAGTAACCAGGAGTGCTTAATATAAATCATGAAACTAACACATTCTAGCACTTATCATCAGTCTGAAGAGGCGGAGGTAAAAATACTTGTGATCTACCTTTTAGTTGGAGTTTCAAGGTGGAAGACATAGTGGGATGTACGCATTTGCTAGTTGAAATAGAGAAAGCTCAGCTTGAGGTGGAGTTGAACACACCAGGAATGGTACGACATGGAGGACCTTGGGTGCTATGCTCTAGTTGTGAGCAAGGGAATTCTTCATGAAGACGGAAGACATTCTGGAGTTTGAAGAATGTATAGCATGGCTTGTGGGATTGCCCTAAAAGACCAAAGATGATTGGATGCAATGAGATCTTCAAGGAAGCGGGAGATGTTTCGTGGTTGAAGAGGTTATGGTGTATATTTGTGGAACTACCTAAAATTCCTAGTGTAGTTGGATGCGAGGATCTATGAGAAGGCGGAAGACATTCCGATGGCTGAAGAGGTTAAGGTGTAGATTTGTGGAACTGCCTAAAATTCCTAGTGTAGTTGGATGCAAGAATCTTCAAGAAGGCAGAAGGCATTCCGATGGTTGAAGAGGTTGGGTGGAAACTTGTGGAGCTACACTGTGTAGTGGGAAGCAAGGGAAAGAGTAGCAAGGTGTTGATGGTTAAATTGGCATCATAACTAATTTAGAGTCAAGGTGGAGAATGTTGTGAAAGTAACTTAAAATTGATGTTTCAGAATCTGTCAAAATCGCGCCACGATTTTGGGTGCAGTTTTGGGAGTTTTGCTTCTAGAAAAATGGAGCCACGATTTGTAGAAATCGAGCCTCAATTTTACGCTGATGCATAAAAATAAAATGTATTTTTATGTGTGAGATTTGTTCTAATTTTTTAGAGATTCTTTTACTATAAATATAGACCTTGTATCAGATGAAACCTTGAGAGAGGGAGGGCCGAAAACAAAGGTTTAGAAACAAACAATAAAGTAGGGTTTGTATAGAGTTTGCTCTTGGCAACAAACACTAGGATTGAGTCTCTTGGTCACGAGAAGAAATAGAGACTTTTGGTAGAATTAGGTTTGAAGACTTATTCTTGTAACTCTTTGATATCTCTTTTGTAAAGTTATTCATCATTATAGTGGAACGGATGGCTGCTCTCTCCCTCAGACTAGGTCAGTATTGGACCGAACTGAGTAAACAAATTTCGTATGTTCTCTCTTCTTTCTTTCTCTCGTTGTTTTCTACTTTTTTCATGTGTTTATAACTGTTACTCACTTTGTTTTGGTTGCTTGATTACTTTGCTTCACACATCAAGTATTTTATTGATATGCTTTTTTAACGAATTCACAACATCTTCATTTCATATTTTGAAGTTTAGTCATGAGATACATAAAATCTTGTAAAAATTGTTATAAAGTTCGAACTCATTCTTTCAAACGATTTTAAAGTTTGTTAATCAATTGAGGTCAATCATTTAATTAATAATTGTTTTGTTTTCTTTCTACGTTTCTACCTTCACATTTTTTTTCTTCGGTATTTAATTGATTGAAACCGTGTCGTGTTCCATGATCACTTGCAAAAATAGTTTAATAGAGGATCACAACTATAATAATTATTGATGGTGTCCAATAGTTATAGGAAATTATTATTATATGGCCTTAGAGTGTATCTTGTCACGTTAAAATTGTACATATATTCGATTGTTTGAATGCAAGCAATACAAATTCATTTATTCTTCAAAGCTTTCAACAATACATTGAGCATCTTGTCAGAGACCCTTTTACACAAAAACATGGAAATATGTTTTTTATTCCTTCTATCTATGTCTCTTGATCAATCCTTTTAGCTATTTAAGCACATATTTTACTTTAAAAAAATATATTTTATATTGAGTTTTTCAACATGTACACTGATAACACATGTTATCATTTGCCTAAAACCATTTCATGATTCTTGTAGGCTACAATCAATCAAATGTTATTTTCTACTTTCTTTTGAACAAACCAAAGAAATATATTAGAGAAAACTATCCAAGACACAATATATCAAGGATGCTAAATATAATTACAACCACCAACTAGGATTAATTAACATTAGTTTTCACACGCCTACTTTTATGACAATTTACCTTCATGCCATAACCAATTAAAAAACCATTCCTCTATCACTTTAATAGCCTTGATACTAGCTTCACCATTTTTCACCTAAAATCAAGTATCGTCAACAAACTTTAGTTAAGACAATGAAAATTATCTAAAAGGATATGATATTCAGACCTATTAATATTTGAGTAAACCACTGAATTGATTTCTGTTTTTGTAAGTCATTCTCAAATTAGTCTCCGACTCTATTAATATTTCAAAATAGTCTCCGTCTTTGTTAAAAGTTTCTAAATATGATGAGTTTCAATTTGATCCAAGTGTAAAACTACTATACATTAACAATGTATGTTGGATACAAGTGTGAGCGGTTTATGTTACATCATTTGTAAATGATTTCATTGTTGAATTTACATAAGAGATGTAACTCATATACTTAAATCATAATGATTTAAAGTTTTAAGTTGAAATATAGTGTCTAAGTCTCTTGGTAATCATAGATCATTGATTCGTAATTGCTTCTTACTCTCAACGCATGTCCATTAAACTCTATTATGATAGATTACAAACGAGCTATGGTCACTTAAATGGTGGGTGGGTCCATCAAGTGCACGGGGGGTGAAGTGGGTGGTTCTTTCTATCTCTGCAAGAACATATATGCTCTACCTATGCTAGTTCTGTCTTGAAAAATATGCAATTCCTTAGTGGCAGACTTTGTTGATACTCAAAGGAAGGAATATTTGTAGTATGTGGCCCAAATGTGTGAAAAACAAGTAAAGAAAAAATATATATATTGAAGTACCTTTCTCTTTAACATGCTGCTGTGGTTTGTACTTGAAGCTCTTTTCTCACTTTAATATATTCCAAAACAAGTAAAGGAGATTCCAGAATGATGCCAAAGGGACCCTCACGGTATTTTTATTAGAACGTCCAGTTTATCAAAAGTGGGTTAAGAAAAGTTGCTTAATCAATTATTATTCTTTTATATTAAATGGACCCATCAAGAGAGAACTCACAAAATTCAAAAGCATAGAAAAGAAGATGAGAAGAATGTATGTGGCCTTAGGAATCAGAAAGGGAAAAAACAGAAACAAAAGGAACTTGTCAGCCTCCCACCAAAGAATAATTGAAGCTTATCGACATGAATATGAATATTGCATTATTTCAAACATGTTTACTTACACATAATAATGTCGTAAGCAATAAGTCACTTGGTGCTAATTTAAGGAGTACTATGTATTAGGATTTAGGATATGCTTTTTTAAAAAGAAAAACTAAACAATTTCATTAATAATCAAATTTGTAATACATATCAGATCTTCGTCACAATTTTAGACAATAGCAATAAATGTAGTCACCACCAATAGAGTGGGAGTTCTATCCAAAAATTGTAAAAGTAATAAGATAAAATACTTCTAAAATTTAAAATAAAAGTCCCACTTTCATATTGGTTCTCCCGATTAAATTTTTTGGCATCCACAATTTTATTTGAATCCAACTTAATATGGTGCTCAATTGTCCAATGACCAACAATTAGGGCTTTCACATTTCTAGCAATTCAATGCTTAATTGACATATAGGATATCCTTCTTCTTCTTTTCTTTTTTTCTTTTTTACAGAAGGCAAGTATGAATACATAATTGAGCGCTGTTGTATACAGCAAAGTTTGTTTAGCGAAATTTCACAAAGCAAGGTGCATGGCTTTGTTTTTCTTTCTTATAATGTGAAGGTATTTTTAAAACATTTTAAATAATTAATAAAAAGGAATAGGCAAAGTGCTTTAGTGATATAATTCTGGAAAATTGTGGAAAACATGCGGTAGTGGTGCATATTAGCCAATCAAGTTTATTCGTGGAATGATCTGGACGATTTCTTTCGCTAAATACAGCATTTCCCTACATAATTACATGATTCTTTGTTGCAACTCTATGCTTAATTGGTAACAACAAATTATAGTGGAGACATGCACTGATACAATAAACTGATACAATAACCTAAATTTTTTACAAATACCTCTGATTGGTTTTTTTAATGTTGTTTTTTTTGCCAAACCGTTGTCTGCAACCATATTTATGAGTTATGACTCTCGCCTCACTCTAATCCCCCGGCGATAATTCACTAACCTTCCCATTCGCGCTAAAAAGTTCTATGAAAACCCATATATATAGAGTTAAAGTCGCTAAAACAATTGAATCTTATCTCACCAAATAAGATTGACTACTAGGATGGTACAACATCGTAATGTCATATCATATAACATAGATATGTCAGAGTCATCATTATATTAAAGAAGTGTATGATAAATTTTAACAACAATGACAATCTCGTACATGTTTCATGCTAAAATTGTATGAAGTAGCATATTAGATGCTTTGTATTAGCAATATCAATGTTCACACACATATATGTGTGTGTATGCTCGGTGCTAAAATGACAATTTTTTTTTTACTACTAACGATGTTTCCGCTACTTTGTAATTTTTCTTTGTGTTTATAGTCAATTAGTATTTCTCATCTTACAACATCATAAGCCATACTTGAGAATCTTCCTAAGACTCTCAAAGCCGAAACCGTGAATTCACTACTAAAATCTTATACAAACAACAAACAAAGCAAGACTAGTGTTTCACAAGAAAATTAATAAACATCAAATTTTGTTATTTCAATAATTACAATGTCAACCATATCAACAATTACAATAATCCCGTTTTCCAGAAATGTCAATAATATTGGAGTGTAGGACTTCTAATGAGAAAATGTCATGTTGGTGGTTGTCACCACAAACAAGCATTTATCTACCTCACAATATCAAAATTGATAATTCTAGCGGATGGATTATTTAATTTGGAAAATAGAGCAATTGTATTGACTTTATATTCATATTTGCCTCTTCGTAACATATGTCTTCTGTATTAATCATTGTGTATTGAACATCGCTGAGAGAACACAAAACACAAAATTGCATGACAAATGGTTTCAAGTTTCGGTTACAACTTTAAATTCATGAGTCACTCCATCAATTCTAAACATTAGTGAAGATGGTGGTTCAGATGGTGGTTCTAAACCCTTGATGATTATGTTGGTTCTTAAATGAGTTCCTAAATCACGTATTTGATTATATACCTTGAGGAAGTTGTTGGTTCTAAAATGAGTTTGTGAGTCGCACCTTCAGTTATGTACCTTGATGAAGATGGACACGTTCGTAATATAACACTAGGTTCGTGAATGTGATTCATCAATTCGGGGTTTAGGGTTCTTGAAATTTTCTAATGTGATTTAAGGGTTTAGGTTCATGAAATTAATGGATGAGATTTCGATTTCGTAATATGAATGACTGGGTGATTTCAAATCTGTGGTTTGTGCAATGAATCTAACGTAATGAGATAGATTAGAAACTAAATTAGAAATTATGGTTATATTTTAAGCGCTTTGGTTTGGTTAATTGTGGCCTATTTTGGTTATTGAAATGTTTGGGAAACACATATTGGTTAATTAACTTGAATGAATGGTTAAATCTTTTTAAACATGATTTGGTTTATTTTGGTAGTTTGTTTTTCCAACAGTCTTATGGAGTTTAGTTATGGGGGTGATCTTAAACTGTTGAAGTTGGCTTATGGTAATGGGTATAGAAAACTTCAGTTAAATTATAGTTGGTTCTTGAATATAAGCCAATACTTTGCAAGGTAGCAAGAATGATTTTGTCTCTGTTTTGATGTTGATTTAACATACTACAAAGGGTGTTATTTTGTGTTCACCCTCCAATTCCTAACGGGAGTGGGCTCTGGTAATCCAGAGTTCGACCGTGAGGTAAGTATAATCAAGAAAAATTACAAGGGTATTTTTGATGGATTGGGAGATGTTGAAAATATTATGTCTAAATGTCATAAGAAGTTTTTTTAGATTTACCTTCTTGATGTATTGGGAGATGTTGAAAATATTATGTCTAAATATCTTAAGAAGTTTCTTTAGATTTAGGTTTAGATTAGAAATTTATCATTAGAATTTATATTTGAAATTCAATTTAAAGTGTTTTTAGGATTTGTTCTTTATTTTAAAGAATATGATATGCTTTTGAATTACAATTTAAATCCATATATAGAGTCATAAATAAAAATTTAGAAGACAATTTTCAATAAAAAAAATATATATCTCATAGAATATTCACAAATAAAACACAAAATAAGATGAAAGAATAATAATATGAAGAGGAAGAAATCAAAGTGGAATCAAATGGGATTTGGTTTATAACCAACAATAATGGACTACATCTTCATGTGTTAAATGAAGATGTAAATTTTACCAAACAACAACCAACGGTTATATTTTCATGTGTTGCATGAAATATACTCATGGGGTTATATGAAGATCTAGATGAACAACAAACAATCAATGACTACATCTTTATGTGTTATATAAAATATGTTCATGTATTACATGAAAATGCGATGAGTAACAACCAACAACTAGTGATTAATGTGTTACATAAAAATGTAGTTGAACTACAACTAATGACTTACGACCTACATACTCATGAAACATTCTCATGTTTTACATGTGAAGGAAGCTAAAATAAACAAAAAGTATGAAGTTGGATTTTTAACTTGAAGCTCAAATTGATGACCAAAAGATTTTCGATCAAAAAGGAGTGTTGAAAATATTATGTCTAACTATATTTAGAAAACTTTTGACATTTATGTTTAGATTTGAAAAATGATATCATTAAGATTTATTTTATTTTATTTTTATTGACAAAATCAATAAGGATTTATATTTGAAATTATGTTTAACATATCTTTATGATTACTTCCTTATTTGAAGGAATGTGATATGTTTTTAAATTAAAATATCTCTGTCCTCGTGAGCTTATGCTCAGTTGGTAGGGACAATACATAATATATGCAAGGTTCGGGGTTCAAACCCTAGCCACCACCCATAAAATATTATAATATCTCTCTCTCTCTCTCTCTCTCTCTCTCTCAATATATATAAGCTAATGTTTCGACCAATATTGGTTTTTTTTTTTGACAAAACCAATATTGGTTATTAGAATGGGTCTTCTTTAATTTATAATGAGGTTTGTCGCACTAAAGTTAATTATTATTTTTAGGGGTAATTTTTTTTGTATGATATATTAGATGTTTTTACTCCTCGTTTAGTTCTGTTGTAATTTGTTTGTTTTTGTGCTATACCCTTCTTTTTATCCAAAAAATAATAATAAAAATCAATCTACAAATATTTAGTTATAATCGATCTTCATTGGAGAACCCATTAAACACACACAAGACGAGTCATCAATTTCCAATAAAGACATAAAAACCAAAAAACATCATTTGCAAAAAAAAAAACATAAAATATGAAATTTTAAATAGAACACAATTTATAATATTCATTTATTTGATAAAAATAATCACTTTGTTGTATTAAAAAGTTAATGAAACTTATTTTAGCAACTAAACTAATTGTTTTTCTTTTTTAGAAAGAAGTCAAACTATTATATGTGTGTTTATAGGCTGCTAAATTACGTTGACATCAAATTATGAAGGTGTATATTAGCACTTTTCTATGTAGGCAAAGTTACCCACTTTCTTTTAGCCTTGTAACCAACAAAAAATGTATATTTGGACATCAATACACCCATTTAACACTTTAAAAGACATAAAAATGTAGAAAAGTGATGTGATGTATATTGATTATTAGGGTTAGCCCAATATAATATGAGGCGTAAACCGAACCTTGAAATGAGGTCATGCCTTCTTTTTTTCTCACCCACCATAGAGCCTCTTGTGAGACTAATATTCAAGTTTTTTTCTTCTTCTTTTTTACTAAATATTCAAATTGACAATAGGACATTTAACTTTTTGTTAGACTATTTCTCAAATAAGCAACTGTAGAAACAACATCAATCATTTTTTTTTTCTGATGGAGAGTTGTGTTGTCAACTCTCCAAATACTATGTTGGTTAAAATGAGTAACACATAAAAAAAATATTTTTTTTAAAAAATAAACTAGGTATTTTTTGGTAGCAAAATTAAAAAATATCTATAAGTATTAAAATCAATTATTATGAGTTTGTATTATGATATGTAGATAACTATATTTTTTTTTGGCTCCATAACAATTCTCGTATTCAAATAAATAACACACTCTAATTAATAGAACAATGTTGTTTGTCAAACAATTAAAAAAGAGCCATGGACTCCCCACAATATTTACAAGGAAAAAGATGTCCACCAACAGAAAATATAAGAAAAAAGAAGACAGCAACAAAACTTACTCCCTCAGAAGGATTTGATCATGCAACCTCTCAAGAGAGTCAATTCAATCAAACCATATAGGTATCTAAAAGTAACATATCAATTTTCATTTACTAATCATATCAACTTTTCATTTGGAGGCCTACAACTCTTTAGGAAAAAAAAAATTGGAGACCTAAAAATTGGGTTTAATAGGTTGCCTAAAAATGGAACTGCAAATTTACGATCGTATCCATTAATAATAATTATTTAAAAACAAATTATTTTTTTTCTTCAAATAACAATTAATATACAAAAAAAAAATTATATATAAAATTGTCAACATTGAGAGCTACTTTTTTTTTTATCCAATGAGAACTGCTTTTAACTCGACTATTTTATTAAAAACCACAACCTTCTGAAATTGTCAATCCGGACGTGTAAATTTACGATCCTATCCATTAATAATTATTATTTTCTGAATGTCTAAATTAAAAAAAATGGTGTTTCTTTTTTATCTTCTTCGCTTGCATTGCTAAATTCAGAAGGAAACAGTTTTTAAAAAGAGAAATGATATTTGTACAACTATTTTTGTGACGACTTTAGACAACTCTCTCTCATACACACATTATGTTCTTACGCTCTCTCTTCCTTTTTTTTTTTT
>Ga0228710_1005131_pt1 | contig 20464 bp, 9 predicted proteins | sample MedpolnodulmetaG_FD_177995 | JGI IMG/M metagenome (GOLD analysis project Ga0228710, IMG submission 177995) | Root nodule microbial communities from Medicago polymorpha collected in Santa Monica, California, United States - pink nodules | ecosystem: Host-associated > Plants > Roots > Nodule... | reverse complement strand
GTTATTGAAATAAATAATCATGATTAGTTTAGTTTTTTTTTTTTGACAAATAATTTGGTTTGTTATAACTTGAAAGCAACAAAGATTTATATTTTTAGTTTTAATCCGAATCAAAATTTCAAAAAAAAAAAACCGTTAATAATTTTCAAACGTTAGTCTAATAAAAAGAGCGGAACCCGTTTTTTCGCTAGTAATAATAATAATAATAATATTTTTAAACTCGTTATCTGGTATAAGAATCGACTAATCAGGAGATCAATCTCAGTGTCCATTGGTAAATGTTCAATTGAAGCTAGAACCACTACTAGGAAAAGCAAAATTATAGAGGGAAATTAGTGACGGAAAAAATAAATCTCTCACAAATTCCTTGATAGTAAAATTTAGTCACTGAATTAGAGAGGAATTTCATATTTTCCCTCACTAAATTTTCCTCACTAATTTTTGTTTTTTCAGTAGGGAACAAATTCTTGTATGGACCGTCCCATCAAAGAAATTGCAATCGCTAAGAGGATTCAAATTTGAGATCTAGATTAAGCACATAGAAATTGTTATCCCTCGATCTAGAGACGAGGATTCAAATTTGAGATCTATTATTCTGATACCACCAGGTCGGCAATTAGGGCTTAACAACAACAACAAAAATCTCAATATTTTTTATACGTTTAATTGATAAAACAAAATAAAAGATAAATTATGTTATAGTTGGTTACTAAACACTTTAATATAGAATAGTTTATAATTATATCTATTTAGGAATGATTGTTTTTTTAGAGTAGTCCTGGTATTTCTTATTCATTCAATAATTATTTTATAAAATTTATTTTTGACGTTGTGTGTGTATATATACACATATATGTATCACTACCAAAAAAAAAACACATATATGTATATATATAACAATTACTTTTTTTTAATATATTACAATTACTTAAAATTCAATATATGCACGTATTAGTTTATTTTTATTATTAATTATATATACAAATTTAAATATAAGAGTTTCTTTTACATATATAATAGCATTTTTTTAAAGTGAAATAAGGTTTTTTATAATCATATAACATAATAGTTTGAAGCAATGAACTAAGAAAAAAAAATAAAGAATAGTTGATGCAATGGACCAATGAAAAAGAATAGTTTAATGCAACGTACCAAAGAAAGAAAAAATAATTTGAAGCTGTTAGTTGGTAATTTCACCAACCTCATTTAATATGGTCAATATTAGTTGACTTTTATTCTTGAAGGAATCAAAGTCTTTTCTTTGGCTTAAGGAGTTTCGACGAGATGTTGAACTTAGTACCAAAAGGTCTAAACGCCTTAAGGTTCGACAACGATAAGACACGAGTCAGGAATGCAAAACCGTCGAAGTCAAGCAACTTCCAGTGAGGCGGGAAGATTCGAATTTCAAAGTCAAGCAACTTCCAGTGGGAGACAAGTTGTTGTTTTTCTACATGGAGAAATGTTGATCGTGGGATTATACTTTTTCCAGTTATTTTTCTATATATAAATAGTAGTTTTCCATAGGGAAAACTGTTGGGTATTTGTATTGGCTGCATTGTTGCTAAAACAAATATCCTTGTTTGTGTTGTTGGAACCAATGTTCCAACGTGTGGTTAGGCATCTCTGTAAGATGTTGGATACGATGTTCCAACATCCTGACACGGTTCAGTGTGCCTGGGTTCATGCCTATTTGTACGCGCGCCCTTCATTGTTTAAGGAAACAATATTTCCTTATCTTCTTGACCAAGCAACGCGCATATCTTAATAGAATCAGTTGTGGAATATTTCTAAAGTAGTATTTATATTTTAGGAAATATTTGTAATTGGTTGGAACGATCCTAAAAATGTTCCGACATTTTAGGACTTTCCATATTTGTTTCTGATTCTTGTTTTGCAGATTAGCTGAACCGATCTGCTTTGTTCTGAAGCCCAACTAAGTATTTGACCCAAGCTACTTCAGTATATAAGGGAGACGTTAAGACCTAATTGATCATTTAAGTCGTCATACTAAAAAGTTTAGATTTTTAGGGTTTTGAGTCTACATGTGCTCTACTCTTGTATCGTTTGTGATGCAAGTTTAGAACCTTTATTGTGATCCTTTCTCGTATCGTTTGTGATACTTGCTTAGGACTGTGTGTTGAGTTTGATACTCATGTGTACTATACTAAAGTTGTGAAACAAGGTGTTAGTTGTTTGTTTGAAGGTAACTTCACCATTTGAGTTTGTGTTCAGGTCTGATAGGTCACAGGGGCTGTGACTGACCATTAGGATAGTGAGATGGGATCTCAGATCTAGAAGTTCCTAGGTTAAAGTCTATACAGGTAGGTTCTAGGTCTTTAGTGTAAACAAGGAGTTTGCTGAGAGCCATAGAATAAGGACTACACTAGTGGATTTCCTTCCTGGCTTGGTAGCCCCAGAGTAGGTGTGTTTGTCACCGAACTGGGTCAACGAACTCACTCTGTTCTTTACTTTCTCATCATTTATTTTCTTGTTTTTTATTTTTGTTTACTACGTGATGTTGGAACATTGATCGAAACATTATAAACGTCGAAACATCATACAGAACACATTAAAACAAGTGCGCTAGAATTTCAAAAACAGGTCGCAAATCACCTATACAGAATTCTAAAACAATCGAAGTACCGGCACGAGAGAAAAGAGTCATAAAGAATGTATGTAAATGATTTGTCGAACCACCTTTATTTTTAATGCATTTTACTTTATTTTTCTTTTAAATTTCTGCAATTTTTAAACTTAATTCCTTTACTTTGCTTTTAAAAACCCTTTTTCTGTCGAAAGACGCCATACGGTCTCGTCCAGTTCGTAATAGATGGTTGAATAAAGAGTTGCTTAATTTTTGTCTTAATAAAGAGTTGCTTAATTTTTGTCTTGAAACAGATTCCAAGCTTGTTCTTTTGGCTTTCTCTAATCATTCTATAGTACCTTGGCATTTACGGAATATATGGTTGAATAACTTAAGCCTAACTCGTAGTAAGATTTTTATTTTTGTGTCTCATGTGTATAGAGAGGGCAACTCTCGTGCGGATCGTTTAACCAAATTGACCCTTGAACTTACCGATAACTCTATTATTTGATGGAATGAAGTTCCTCAATATGTTAAATATGATTACATTTGAAATAGACAAGAATTACCTAGCTATAGGTTTATTTACTTTTAGTTATCATTTCTTTATCTCTTTTTTTTATAGCTGGCCCTAGTTTTCTTGTGAGAGAAACTCCAACTTCTCTCTAACTTTTCTTTCTCCTTCGTTCATCGAGGAGGAGTGGTTTTAGGTCATTTTTGACCTAGAATCATCCCTCTACATCTTTTCCCCTTTTCTTTCAATCTAAATAAGTGGTTTTCACATCTATCAAGTTTTTCCTTTTGTGTTTTTTGTGATTTCGTCGTCTAATTGCGATGTTGTGTTGTTCGTCGTCTTGTGCGACGTTTGATTTCGCGTCTTGTTGCGGTGTTTGTTCAGTTCCTATTGAAAGATCTACATAAGTCAATTATAAATTCAACCAATGATTTGGACGTAAACGTTGTAGATCCGGAAGCATGGGTATTTCGGTGACTTAGGTTTTATCATATTATTTGTAGGCATTTTGTCGTTGTATGCTATTAACTTGGGTGTTGTGAGTTTACTCTCACATTCACCCTTTACATTTTTAGCGATGTTTGTATCTGATGTACTCTATCGATTTGAATGAATGAATATTGTTTTGTTTTTGTCAAAAAAAAGGTATATTTACTTTTGAAAAGGTATTGGCTTGGTCCCCATTTCCCTTTTTTGTAATCTGTTTTTTTTTAATTGATTGTCGATGATGCTATGCATGATCTTTTTGGTTTATAAAAAATGTTGCTTATACTAGAGAACAAACAAAGTTGATGTTTTTGGCATATAACAAGGAGAGGAATGCTAGTAACACTCTCTTTTGAACACTCTCTCTAACACTCTCTCTAACACTCACTCTTTTATTGGATGAAATTCATGCATGTCCCACCACTTTGTGTGGGTTCTATTTCCAAAGTGTACACTCACAATGATTTAAACCAATAAAAGAGTGAGTGTTAGAGAGAGTGTTCAAAAGGGAGTGTACACTCACATAGATAATATTAGCTTTCCATCTAGCAATGCTTATAGGCCACATTAAATATCTACGTCAACAAAAAAATCTATCTAATAATTGCGTTGTCATGTAATAAATGATATGTCGCATAATAAAAAATAAACAAAAATAAATAAAATAAAGATGAGGACCAAAATTCAGAAAAAGTAAAATAGGTGAACCAAAAAATGGAATTTCAAAATAGAAGGACCGGAATTTTATTTTTGTTTTGAAAATAGAGACCAAAAGTGCATCTAAACAAAAAATTGATATGTTAGCATGAAGATGAAGTTAACCGTGACAAATTATGATATTTATCTATGATCAACTCAATCGTAGCTAAAAACTAAGGGGTAAATCAACTTGTTTGAGATATGAAAAAAGAATATGAATGTTTTGAGTTCAAAAGAAGACGTACAAATGTTAATCTAATAAACGAACTACTAATTCGGTCAAAAAATAAATAAACAAACTACTAATAATTATCATTAAAAAAAATTGCAGCTAAAAACTCCTTCTTTTTTTTAAGGAAGGGATCAATGAGTGACTATTTTGTTGGTATATACTTTCCGTCTTCATTTAAATAAAAAAATACAAGCTATTTTGATGGATTTATTTTTCTTCTGTTTTTTAAGATGGCATTGTTTTTTTTCGTTTTTTTCTTCTTTTTGTTACTATTCGGTTGGTACTTGTATAATATGGCCGCCTTCGTTTGTCAATATCTCTAATACTTTTTTTTAATCCTCTAAAAGAAAAAGTCTAATACTTAATATAATTGTACACTTTTTTTTTTTACTCATGAAGAAAATATTATTTAGTCTCTTGTATAAAAATTTGTATTGTGTCTCATCAACCTTGCCGCCAAACACGGGTTAAGTTTGTATCTTATACAAGGATTTATCCATCTGTATATAAATATTTATATTTTATATATTCTTACAATTTGAGAGCTATTAAATCGTAATTTTCTTTTTCTTTCATCACTGATTATAGAAGCAAGAAATATGGATGAAACAAAGTTGAAATTCAAAGATCAAAGATGGTCACTTCAAGGGAAGACAGCTCTTGTGACTGGAGGAACCCGAGGCATAGGGTCAGTTATCTTATCTCTTATTGTTCATAATTTTGCTTAAGAAATGTAAGCAAATTCTTTTTTTTTTTTATTGAAGGAATGTAAGCAAATTCTTTTATCTTTTTCCTTTGATTTCTTATGTTAATAAATTCCTTTTTTTTTTCTTTTCAATTTCAATTATGATTCAGGCACGCAATTGTGGAAGAATTAGCGGAATTTGGGGCAAGTGTGCATATATGTGCAAGAAATCAAGATGATATTAACAAATGTTTGGAAGAGTGGAAAGGCAAAGGATTTTGTGTGACAGGGTCAACTTGTGATTTATTATCCCGTGACCAACGTCAAAATCTAATGGAAAATGTTGCTTCAATCTTTCAAGGAAAACTCAATATTCTAGTAAGATCTCATAATTTATATTAGATTTTGATTATGGTTAATCAATTTTTACAATCGACATGGGAAAAGATACATGATAAATAAAGTTGACAGCTTGATAAAGAGATTTGTTTAGAATTCTCACTGGTTGTTTGAAGATGAGATGCTTTGCATTTTGAAGTATAGTAATAGTAAGTAATCAACAAACTAACTACCAACAAGATAATCTAACTAACTCTAACTAACTAACTCTTAGTTACGTTTGGCAAAAAATAACGAATAGTGATAATCTAGTTTATAAGTTAATCTATAACTAACAGCGAATAAGTTAGTTGATTAGGTTTGAACTTTGAAGTATTTGATAAAAGTAACAGTTAAAGTACTTTATAAATATGAAGTGACACAAAAAATGTGCATTAATTCTTTGTTTTTTCAATTAAGATTGCAAGGATAAAATAGAGATAAAAAAGTAATAAATTATAAACTATAAACTTTAAGTTATAAGCTACTTAAATTAATTTACAATTTTTTTTTGTCAAGTAGCCTAGTGGCTAGAGCTCACACAATTTAATTGTGGAGAAGTGGAGTGTCTGAGGTTCGAACCCCGCTCCTGCATATAATATGCAATATCCCTACCAACTGAGTTAAGCTCACGGAGATTTATAAAAATATTTATAATCTCACTAAAATAAGTTCTTATAAAATATTCCCTAAAAAAAATCTTATAAAATATAGGTTATCAAATGAAATTTTTAATCATGAGTTTATAAACTATAAACCATAAACTCGATTTTGTCATACCAAAAGACACTTAATGAGTTTTGGAGAGTTGGTAGTTGTTACATAATTGATGAGTTGGTTGCCGTAACCAGCTCAGAAAGAACCATGGACAAAATCTCACACAAAGAAGATGAAATTGATCTGGTTGGTTCCAATTTATTGTTCGCAAATATTTCTTCTCCAATCCATTCCCATGCATCTATGAGTTTCTACGTGCATCGTTGAAAGATCATGTTATTGCAAAATGTTAAGATAAGCTTCTAATTTGTGATAGAACTCAAAGTGAATCATAAAAACAGTGTGAATAGAAGAGAGGAAAATGATAGAGATAGGAAAAGAGAGGGACAAGTGAAAATTGAAATGCGATATTTTTTTTTATTCTCTTGTAATGGAATCAACCATGATTCACACTCACTATCTATCTATACAATTGCATTCTAGTGTTCTCATTATATACACAACTAGGGTTCTATTTTTATACACAATGGAAAACTTTAACTAACTATGGTTACTTAACAACAACTAAACTACATGGTCATGTTAATCTCTAACCGATAGTTTTCAATTAACTAATCCCACCAAAACAATGTACACGACCCATCACTGTCTCTACGACCTAAATTATCCAAGAATCAATTTCATATCCCCAAATGGACCCATTCACTTATGCCAGAAAGATTTTTGCACCAAACCAAACCTAATATTCCACCTACACTGATCCTACCTTCAACCTCCGTATAGTGCACCGTTAAAACTCTATACCACAACCTATCTCTTTCGTCCCTAAATCCCAACACCACTTTCCCAAAAGAACCACATTAAATTCCCTAATCATCCTAACCCCAATCTTTTTGTAAGCAAATAGTATCCATTTAATCCAAGTTATCTTCTTTTATATTTTTGAACGGTCCAATTTATTTTCCTAAAATTTTCGCTTCCCACTAAGAAATCAATTAATATTTCTATTATCAATTATTACTTTCAACCATGCACACATCATTTTGTATTGTCAAAATTAATGTGCTTATAAAGATAGACGTCTGAGATAATAAACTTCTAAATAATCATATATGCGACTGATATTCGGTTATTATTTTAAAATTATCTCATTTATCTAATTTTCAGTCAAATCAACGGTTATAAGTGATGTATTTTTATATTTATTTGTAAGGTAAATAATGCTGCCACATGTACACATAAGAAAATAATAGATTATACTGCCGAAGATATAGTAACCACAATGGGCACAAATTTTGAGTCTGGTTACCATCTTTGTCAACTAGCATACCCACTTCTAAAAGAATCTGGATATGGAAGCATAGTGTTCATATCTTCTGTTGGAGGTTTAAAAGCATTTGATGCTTGTTCTATCTATGCTGCCTCTAAAGGTACGTTTTCTTATGTTTATATCCTTTAACATGGAAATGATGAAGGAAAAATTTGAGTTGCATATGATAATTGAACATTCAACATATAATATTTTTAAATTCAGGAGCTGTAAATCAATTGACCAAAAACATAGCATTGGAATGGGCAAAGGATAATATTCGAGCAAATGTTGTAGCACCTGGAGCTGTTAAGACTGACCTTTTGGACTCTATCCTGGTTTGTGATTTTAATTTTTTTTTATTATAGTTTGTGATATTTTATATTATATAAAGAAATGTAGAAGCAAGGAAATTTCAGTAAGAATAATAGTTTTTTTTAACAAAGATTATGAATATTAGTTAAATCTACGTATTTTAATTGAACATATGTTAAAATACGTCCTCTAGAAATTTATTTGTACTAGGAATAATGTGTAATACAATCTCTTTTCTCTAGAATTAATATTTATCGTTGAAGGATTTGAATAATTATATGGAATAGATAAATATTATACTCCTTTTGTTCCAAATTGTATGTTTTGGGTATTTAACACGTATTATGTAATTAATTTTATGTGAAAAAGAAATATTATGAGTTGTTTTACAAAATCGTTTTTAATAAATTATATGGGAAAGATAAATGAAAGAATCGAAAAAAAGAGAATAATAAATACTAAAATACATATATACTAAAATAATACTAACTACCTACTTTTTACGGTAGTTCTTAAAATCACTTTTAAATGAGTTTTTACAAAACTTTAAAAAAATCAAGAATAGTGTAACATAACAAATTAAAATTATGCAAAAATTAAAGCAAGTAAGAAAAATTAACAAGAAGCTTCCTCTTGCATATTATGTTGTTGATTAGTTATGTAGCAATAATGCTCTTAACCATTATTTAAACTACTTTTTGTTATAGAAATCAAAGGCTTTTGATAAGATCACCATGGATGATCTAGCATCTAGTGCACCTGTTGGTCGTGTTGGAGAACCTAAGGACATATCAGCATTGGTTGCTTTTCTTTGCCTCCCAGCTGCTTCATATGTCACTGGACAGATTATCACTGCAGATGGAGGTTTAATACTTTAAATTTTGTTGCCTAAAATTAGAAAATGAAGAAAATAACAAAGTCTATGATTAACTTGGTTTCATGGTTTGTGTACAATCTGCAAAACCAAAATTATTTGTAATTGTTCAAACTTATAAGTATATATGTTATGTTTCAAGACTTGATTTTGTTTTCTTCCCTTTTGTTTAAACGAGCAATTTTTGTTAGAAATTAAATCAAACTTAGAATGGAAAACAATTAACGACAATTTTATCTCTTCCTAAGGTCGCTAATTAAGTGAATGAATATATAGTGTTTCATAAGAAATTCTCTCCTTTGTTCTCTCTTAATTATTTGTGAGTTTGTGTGTGTTTATATGTTCCACTGATATCAATTTTCACATATATTTAGTTTTTCTTTTGTGATTTTGTCGTCATAACACAACACATTGTTTTGTTCCTCGTCTAGGATTGATATTAATTTGATTTTTAGTCTCATTACGATGTTTGCATGTTCAACTTGATAAATTAACTTTGATTCGATACACGTTAAACAATGACTTCGACGTCTTCAACATCACGGATGTAAAGGCAAGATTCGTGCATACTCAAATATTTTATACTCAAATTAAAATAACTTCATCAAAGAATTAAATAAAATTAAAACATACCTCTATCCTAAAATACACCTATCAAATAAACTTGATTAAATAACTTAATCAGCATCATTGTGTTGGAGAGCAAAACAATGTCACTCTTTACCATAATTAGATTGGATATTTCCAAAACCCAATCTCAGAGGAATTTCCAAAAATTTCATATCATCCGAAAAGTTTTATATCTAATCTAATTAGTCTACAAACATAAAAGCAAGACATTGACGATAAATTTTTTGTTTTTCTTAACTCTTCAATGTCAATAGTGACAAGCTTTTTCCTTATAGTCATAAAGAGGAGTTTCTAAATGGTTAAATGAATATATATATTAACCAAGGAGAAATGATATTTGTACAACCATTTTCTAACAACTTTCTCTCTCATAATCACATTATGTTTTTATTCTCTTTTCATTTTTCTCTCTCTATTGTTTTTGACCAATCATAGGAGAGAAAAACAAAGTTGTCATGAAAGTTGTAAGAAAGAGATGTACAAATATCACTACTCTTACCAGGATATGGAAATATAAGAGACGATAAGAGTTGGAGAAACAAGAAAAAACTAATCAAGAGATGGATGAAGGAGATAAGCCGAAGGGACAAAGAACTTGAACCGAAGAGATAAATGAAATATGTGAAGTGAGTTTCAGTGGTGGGATGAGATGATGTTGAGAGAAAGTGAATGAGAATGAATGGACTAAGGCCATCCATAATGGTGGGTGCTTTGTAACGCCCCAATTTATTATTTAATTATTTTTGGTTGAGTTTAGAGTCTTTTATATGACTTATGTGATTTATGTTGATTTATGACATGTTGTGGTGTTTTATTATTTTATTAAGTGGCTTTATATTATTATTTAGTAGAATATGTTGGAAATTAGAATAAATATATTTGAGGGGCTGGTTTGGATTTAGTTAGAAAATATGTTGAGAGTGTACGTGGATTTAGTTAGAAAATACGTGGATTTAGTTGGAAAATATGTTAAGAGTGTACGTGGATTTAGTTGGAAAATATGTTGAGGGTGTGAGATATAAAAGCTAAGAGCCAGACACAAATTAGGTTTAGAAGCTTTTGGAGAAAAGAGGAGAACCAAGAGAAGGGAGAACCGGTAGAGTCTTGCAATCACCAATCTAAGGTAAGGGTGAGACTAATATTCTCTAATCTTAAGTTGTATAATTATGAAATTGGATTTAACATGTAGTTTTGTTGTTATTCATGTAAAATTGAGAATTAGGGTGTAAAACCGGATTTGATGAAAGAACACGTAGAATTGGTTGTTAAGAGTGTAGAAAGTCCGTAGAATTCATAGTTAAATGATGTTCAGGTTGTAAAATGATCATAGGTTGAGTTTCCTATCAATTTTGATGATTAGAGAAATTAGGTTTTGAAAATTGAGTGTTCATGTGAGGTTCTGGAAAAATTGTTTTGGGACAGTTGAAACTTGAAATCTTTGATTGATTATGATAGAGCTAAGTGTCAGGAGTGCGTAGGCGAAAACGGCATTGAAAACGGATTAACGGTTTGAATTTTACGCGCGAAATGGTGGAAATCGCACTTTCTGAAAAACTGATTTCTGAACCTGATGCTGTCAAATCGTGCCGTGATTTTTGGAGCCGTGACACAATGTAGGCAGAAATTTCAGTAATTTCTGGACATAAAAACGCGCCACGATTCCCAAAATCGTGACACGATTTTGGTGAGTCAGATTCTTCATATTTCTCTATTTTACGCCCTTTTCCGTTTTGAATTGGCCTTTGGTGTAAACATGAAAACCTTAGGTAATTTTGTTAGCTTTCCAATGGCTTTGGTTTGACATGAAAATGATTTTTAGATTGTGAGTTATGATGAAAACACTCCAAGGAGGTCTTAGTGAAATTTTATGAAAATCCCGCATAACTATTTCTAAGTCAACCCAAAACTTGTGGATTGTCTCCAAACTTCAAAGCTTGTGTACTATGAGTTCAATTATAGTGTTTAAGAGTATTTAACCTATGTTGTGATGAGTCTAACTTTGTTTGTCATGAATAACCTTGATTGATGAATTATTATATGAATGCTTACGTTGAATTAACATGATGATTTTATGATGTTGCAATTAAATGATGAATTATTACATGAATGTTTATATGTTGATGAACTATGATATGAACTGCATATGTTGAATTAACTTGATGAATATCTATGAGATTATAATGCTGGAGCTGTACGTTGTTGTTGACGTTGTCATTGATGTCTTACGTTGTTGTTGATGTTGTCAATGTTGTTGATGTCGTCAAGTCGTTGAAGTTGTACGTTGTTGTTGATTAAGTTGTTGAGTCCATGCATACTCATATAAAGTTGGGGGCTCATGCCCTGTTGAATATTAATCATTCATATTACGTTGATTCAGAGTTTATACTCCAGCATTGTGTTTAGGAGTTTGTTACTCCAGCGTTGTCTTTGAGGAGTTATTTGCTGCAGCTGGCCTTTAGGAGTTTGCTGCTCCAGTGTTGATTTTAGGAGCTATGCTCCAGCATTGATTTTAGGAGTTTATACTCCAGCGTTGCTTGAAGAGCTTTTTCCTCTAACACGTTGATTGGTACCACATGCATACTGCATAGTCAAGTTGTTGTTGCGTCGTTGCATTGTCGTTAATGTTGAGTTGTTGTTGTTGTTGTTAGTTGTTGTTGTGTTTCAAATGCTAAGTAGAAATAAATGAAGCATATGTGAAACGTTATTGATAATAAGTATACGCGAACTATTATTGTTGTTAATTATTGTTATTTAGGTTGTTAAAATTCCGTTGATGAATTATATGCTTATTATTATTGAATGTTAAATCTCACCCCTTCTGTTTGAATGTTGCCCCTATGTTGGTAACGTGCAGATAATCAGGCTTAGCTGTTGATGTGAGTTGACTCTCTCGTGTGTCGTCTTAGGGTCGCTCTGATACATAACGGGATGGGGATTCTTGCCTTGTTTTCCATTGTTACGTATTGTTTTATGAACTATGTTGTTGAACCTTTTTGGATTAAGATTTTCCTTTAAGTTATTTATGTTGAGGCCGTAGTGCCAAAGATTGTTGAACAAAGTTGTTGACTATGAATCTATTTTCCGCTGCGATGTTTTGTTAAAGTGGTTTTAATAAATAGTAACTTTACTCTATTTATGTTTTAAAAGTAGTGTGACATTCCGTTTTACGTTGAATACTCTGATTATTTGTGCTATTTACATTGTTGGAAAAACGGGGTGTTACACAACTCTTATCACCAAGAAGCAACGTATCATCCGCGAATTGCAAATGAGACACCGCGACCGAATTTGACAAACCAACTCCGTAGCTCGTATACAAATTATTTTTCACCACCGATTGCATCATAACATTCAGGTCTTCTGCTGCTAATAAAAATAGGAAAGGAGAAAGTGGATCTCCTTGGCACAGACCCCTTTGTAAAGGGAACTCATCAGTTGGACTTCCATTTACTAGAATAGAAGCAGTTGTTGTACTGACACACTCCTTTATCCATTTCCTCCATAACACCGGAAACGTCATTTTTTGCATTACCACATCCAAATACCCCCAATCCACGGAGTCATAAGTTTTTTCAAAATCAACTTTGAAAAGCATCAACTCTTTATTATTCTTTTTGGCCTCATCAACCACTTCATTTGCAATTAAAATGCCATCAAGAATTTGTCTACCTTTCACAAAAGCTGTCTGTGTCTCTGATACAACCCGACCAATAATCATTCTCAACCTGTTAGCCAACACTTTGGACAATATTTGTTTACTAGCTTTGAGATTTTTAACTTTGGTAAATATTCCCTAAAAAAAAAACTTCGGTAAATATAAATATCAGCGTTAAGTCCTCGTGTGCTTAACTCAGTTGGTTGGGACAATGCATAAAATATGCAAGGTCCAGGGTTCAAACCCCGACCACTACATAAAAAAAATATCAGCGTTAAGAAATTACCTGGTATTGAAAAACAGTAATGCTATATGAAAAACTGGTTCTGCAATATTTGTTTAAAAATTTACGAAAATTAAGGAATCAAATTTCTCATATTTTGTTTGTTTAAAATATAAATTAAAATGAAATTTACAAATTTATACTTTCCTTAAAACATGTTTTATATAGATAAATTTGGTTTTTTAGTCAAAAGTAAGTGGGAGTAGGCTTGCTAACTTACTCCTTCATGTTTTTGGGTGGGAGTAAGTTAGCAGCCCCCTTTAAAAAATACTAACTACTTCTTCAAAAACATAAACTATTTTAAAAAAAATAAATCATAAAACACAACTTGATATCTCATACACGAGATGGAATGTATTCCATCATGTCCCACTCCATTTCATCCATGTTTTAACAATACAAACAATGGAACCTCATTACATATCACTTCATTCCGCTCCATTCCAATGAATTTCATCAATCCAAACAAAACCTAAATTTCCTAGCAAGTTTGCAGTTGAAGCTTGCTTAATTGTGTATGATGGTTATGGTAAACCAATGACTAGGCCACAAGACCCGACAATTGTACGGTCTATACTTATGAGCGACAAAAGATTGATGATACAATTTCAAACGAATTTGATTTGAATGACTTTTTTGCAAACAAGAAGAATATGGTCGAAGACGAAATTTTCAAGGTGCGAAAACAAATAGTAAAGAACAAGTATCCAACTTGGGGTCAATATTTCCATAGCTTGGAATAGGATCAACTCAAAACCTTCATTGGTATTATAGATGGCATTATGCCAAGATTCAAACTTCTTTTTTTTTTTAAGCAAAAAGAGAATATATTAAATAAAAATAAAAGATACAAAGATTGGGGGACATTAGACATGACCGAGGTACAACCTAAATGAGAATAAATCTTGAAAGTACATCCTAGGTAGACCAACCCTAATCAATCTAACAAAACAAGCCCTTTTCACGGGCGTATCCGCGTACGGACACGAAACCAAGATACAAAAAAGATGAAGAACATTCGTATGTAAGACCAAAGAAGGTTCTGAATTGGCGAATGGATTGACCGCCAACACGGTATCAAAATCCACGTACCAGCAACCCCCTGAACGAAGCAGCAGACATAATAGCTCTTTCGAGCATAGCAGTCCAATCACAGTCACAAAGACTAAGATGTATAATTCAGTACCAGAGAGAAGCACTCCTGTAGTCTTGAGACCTGTAGATCTCAACGGACCTGGAATATCAGAGAACCAAGCACAGTAGCATCAACTCAACCGATTTCAAAGACGTGTTTGAACCCAGATTAAGGGATGAGTCCAAAACGTTAGTAATCAAACAACCCTTTCGGGTTTAAGAAACCGAGCCACCACAAAAAGATCGGATCTGTTACCATCACCCAATCTCACAACACACAGCAACAAAAAAAGCAAAAACACATGACAACACAAAGGATAAAACAACAACACAAAGCGAAAAATGAACAACCGGAGCTAACCAAAAGCCTATACAGATCCGAGAGGAAAGATCCACGGTGAAGCTAGTGAACCAACCCTCTTAGAAATGAATAGCAAGAAGAAATAACCGGAGCTAACCAAACCCAAACCACCATCTCGGCGCCGAAACTTGAAACACCAAAATCACATCCAGACAACGACGAACATAACGGCGACGGAGGAAGCAAGCTAGAGCACCGGATCCGAAAGAAGGAGAAGGGAACAGAGGTACGAGGGAGGAAACTCGTCGCACCAAAACGATGATGCGGAAGTTTAGAAACCTCGTCGCATCACCACCACCAGAAACTACATGATTATTGAGAGGTTTTGGATGTTGAAGGAAGAGAAAAGGGAGGCGGTGGTGAGTAGCTTTGGTTGGTACTGTAAGTCGGTTTTGATTGAGGAGAGAGAACGGAGCGTTTATCAAGTTTGTCGTATAGTCTAGGATTCAAACTTGCAGTCAAAGGATTAACATGCTAAACAAAATGCAACAAAGTGATGAAACTAGTTTCTTAGACAACATTCCTCAAAGGCAATATAACACAGATGATCCATTGAAGGCACGTAATGAAATTAGTGAAATAGATTTCACTAATCATGTTGATGTGCAACAAAGTGAAACTAGTTTCACACAAAACAGTGCTCACACACACAAAGCATGACTCAGGAGAGATTTTACCCTTCAAATTCAAACCAATTTGATGTCATGCATACTAGCTTTTCTCGAAGGCAACACATCTCTGATCCTTTGAAGTCTCCTATTAGTTTGCCTCCTGTTTCGTCCCCCAACTAATTTGGTGAAGCTGGACAATGGGCTGATCAAGAATGGTTTACTCAAACTGCACTTTTCAGTTTGAAAATTGCTCTTCTCCCATCACGTTTTGCTCGCTCCCAACTGAACTTTCAAAAATGCCCCTGCGTGGCTTAAGTCACACAGGTGTTAAACGTTGTGCTACTTAACTCTCGCTACGTGAGTTAAGTCACGCTGAATCACGTTCTAAACACAATGTTTCAGCGTCACAGCATGAGTTTATGGTGTTAGAGCATGAGTTAAGTCACGCAACATTTAACACTTACGTGACTTAAGTCACGCGAAGGCATTTTCGAAAGTTCAGTTGGGAGCGAGCAAAATGTGACGGGAGAAGAGCAGTTTTCTTTCAGTTTTGATAATCATGCTGCTAATAAACTAGGTGATGATAATGATATTGTGAAATGGATTAGTCAAGATGATGTGTTTGCATGGCAAGATGTCTCTTTTTTGTCTCAAAATGAAATAACAAGATACAACATTGGCAATTTGGCGTGAAGGGGATGAATGACAAAACATATTTATTTTGGCCGTAGTACTTGGATTCAAAACTCTCTTGTGGTGAATTGGAAATTGATTATTTTGTGCACTTGCACTTGGTCGATTAGTTATTTCCCTTTTTCTTCTTCTCGAAGTTATTTGTCTTTTAAGGGTTGGTTTTCAACTTCATATAACTCACACTTACACAAAACACTCTCCCTCAAGTGTGAGTTCATCTATTCATCATGCTCCCCCTTCAAGAGTGTGACGCCAGAGTGTGACGCCACACTCTTACTCAAAACCTTAAGGTAATGGGTTTATGGGTCCTCTTACTTATAAAGTGTTCAACCTTTACTTTTCTATCCGATGTGGGACATATAACTCGCACTTACACACAACACTTTGAAGGGTATCCGGATGAATCACTTAATTGTAACTCACTTGACTGAATATACATATTGTTGGAGTTGGAGAGGAGATGCTATTGTATGATCTGCAAGAAAAGCAGAGACAATGAGACGTAGACACCGCTACTAATTTTAAAAAATATAAGTGAATGAAACATTGTGTCATTGTCATGTCGGATATACTTCGATTTGAAGTGTCGGTGTTCCATAGAAAGATAGAAACAGACAAAAGAACAAACGATTTAGCCAACAACAAATATAACAGAAAAATAAAGTACTACGAAAATACCAATTCAAATACTCCTTTCGTCACTAATTATATGCACTCTTTGAGAAAAAGTTGTGTCCCTAAATATAAGCTCCTATACAAATTATTAGATGCATTTATTATTATTTTTTTCTAAACATACCATTAATTAATACTACTAACTTATCTTGAAATATAAAAAATCAAGTTTAACACATATACAAGCAAAAGACAATTTAGTAATATTTACACGCAAAATAGACACATTAATTACGCTAACAACTTTTCTTAAAAAATGTGAAAAAGACGAAGATGACTTATATATGAAAATGGGGGAATATCAATTAGTTTCTCAATCACTTATCAATGAAAACAGTAATTTCAAAGTTATGTGATTAGCAACTTCATAACCATATGAGTGGAAGATAATAGGTAGCAGCGTTTATCGTCATTCATCAAACTTGAATTTTGGGAATGGTTCACAAGGACATTCTTCCCTTGGATTTGAGCATACACCAATGAATCAACTTTTAGGAGCGTTAAAGAGTAATTTTTGAAGTTAAAAGAGCAATTTCTATAAGTATTTGATAGGAATTTAAGCCCAAGGATTAGTGTTGGTCCACTAAGAAGCCCTTTAGGCTCCAAGCCATTCACTTAAATAATTATAATAAATTTTTGAATAAATATAGATAATTTTTTTTTGTTTGGAAACTCCGTATCCGATCCAAGAATCGACTAATTCGAGAGGACCAATCCCACCGCCCACTTGCGAAGGCCCCATTTAAAGCCAGAGTAAGCTCTGTATGGACTTAGCCCACCGGAATTGGCACCAGAGGGAATCGAACCTGAGACCTTTGGAGGAGCAAACTCCAAGATCCCAAACCAATCACTAGGCCAACCCCAAATGGGTTATAAATATAGATAATATTGAATAAAACATTTCTATTCAACTGAGTAAAATTTCAAAATTATAAATAAATTAGCTTATATGTATCATCATTACATCCTCTAAAAAAAATTAACTTATTGCAGAAAAGGTGGTTTGAAAAATGTGATCGTACTTGGTGTCTTGCTTATAGACGATCTTGTTGTAACTGCTTCCATAAAACCCAACATGGATTGAACAAGTCAGTTGCACGACCATGATCATCTAGGACGGTGCTTCTGTGCGGTTAGGCGCACATGTGACTTTCCCTAAACGTTTTTAAGGCGGTATAACGAGTGAATGAGCTTGTTATATTGGGTCATTGTATGGACAAAAACTGAACATATATTTTTTAACTAAGATATTTATGGTACAATTAAGAGAAAACTAGTGAAGAAAATTATGAACTACTTAACTAAACTTACCATAAATCGCTATAAAAAAGTAAAAAAATAAGAGTAAATTACACTACCATCCCCTTAAAGATGCTTGAATTACACTCCCATCCTCTCTTATGTTAAAATATACACTTCTCTCCCCTCTTATTCAAAACATATTAGAAAATATTTCACTCCCCCCTGAGAGAAGCTTGAATTACATTCCTCTCCCCTCTTATTTTAAAATCTACGCTTTACTCCCTCAATTTTATTTTATTTCTAATAATCAAGCAAAAAAAATAGTCCAACACACTTTGAATAAAAATAGTATTAAAGGTTCATTTTAATATAATCAAAATTTGATTACATATATTTCGCTATTTTTTATTCACAATTTCATTAACATATAGTTTTAAACCCTATTATAAAATATGAAACAACTCAAAATAAAATTAAAATATGTGAAAAATGATTAAAGTCAATTAAGTAATGCTTATTTAAATGTGAATTTTATACTCCAAATTATAAAATTAACAACAAAATATTTATATTTAATTATAATTGACATTTAAATTAAAAAAAATGATTTGATGTTTTTAAATCGTGATTCAAAATTAGTATATATTATAAAAATATTTATTTTTGTTAAAATAGATTAAAGTGTAGTGTATATTTACTCCCTCCGGTCTCAAATATAAGAAAATATTCTTTTTTTAGGTTTATTGAATAATTAATGTATCTGCTTTATAATGTAGATTAGATACATTAACTACTCAATGAACCTAAAAAAAGAATCTTTTCTTATATTTGAGCCCGGAGGGAGTGGGTTGAAATTCAAGCATCTCACAAGGGAGAGAACTATCAACTTTACTTTTCAAGGGAGGAGAGTGTATATTTTAACATAAGATGAGAGTGAAGTGTAATTCAAGCATCTTTAAAAGGAGGATAGCGTAATTTACTTAAAAAATAAACTATAAATTTATGAGACACTGACAATGTTGATTATCAAACAATTTTTTTTTCAATTATACAAGTTTATAAAAAAAAGTTAACAAAAAATATGAATTTATTAGTTTTTTTTTTTCTTCTAAGAAATGAGTTTATATATATTTGAACATCCATTATCAGACAACTTTTGTGACAATTTTCTCTCTCATATTCACATTATTTTTTATTTTATTTCTCTATTGCTTTGATTTTCGTACAAATATCTATTTTTTATTTGTAAATTATGGTTGTCACATGTAAAAATCAAGGGTTAATATAGGATGGGACTACTAAATGACAAATGACAAATTGAAGGAGAGGTCATCAACAATTGGTGAAAAGTTGGAGGAGTTTTCTAGAAACTCACTAACTACTCAAATATATAAAATCCCAAACCCTAAACCCACTTCACTTCGTTGAGTTTCGTTCATTCTATCTCAAACACCATCCTCTTATCCACTCTCTCCAAACATGGCTTCAACCAACGCTCTCTCCTCAACCTCAATTCTCCGTTCTCCTACCAACCAGGTAACTAACCATTTCCCCTTAATTCATTTTCATTTAATTTCTCCCAAAAGCACTTAACTACAAAATCGATTATAATTAATTCGATTATTTGTTTCAGGCACAAACAAGTCTTAGCAGAAAGGCGAACCAACATGGGAGGGTTAATTACAGACAGAAAGTTAACCGTTTTACGGTTAAAGCAAGTGCTAAAGATATTGCCTTTGACCAAGATTCACGCCGTGCTATGCAGGCTGGAATTGATAAACTTGCCGATGCTGTTGGCCTTACTCTCGGACCCCGAGGTATATGATAATTTGAGTAATTGAATGTAATTATATGTGCTGGTGTCGTGTTTCGAGTAATTGAATGTAATTACATGTGTTGTCAGATACTGAACATGTCTTCAATCTGAAGTGTCGGTGAAATGATAGAATGTGACTTTTACTCAAATTTGTGTGTATGAATCTGAACTGAATGTATGTTTTCGGATAAAACATGGCCCTGTTTGGAAAAAGAGATTATTTTGCAGCTTATAGCACAGTAAGCACTTATGAATAAGCTATTTATGTAACACAAGATAAAATTGAGTCAAATTGTTTTCGTATAATCTATAAGTTGTTTTAATAAACTATACCGGCGAGTTTATGTAAATAATCTGGAAATAGCTTATGAACATTTCATAAGCTGTTTTTGTAAGTTTTCTCAAATAGTGTCAGAGTGTTTATATCAGTAGATAAGCTCAAATAAGCTAATTGGAACAGACCCATGTATCTTTTTGAAATGTACTTCTAGAAACATGTGTGGATTTTTTTAGAAATGTGAGGTGGAAAATGTTTCCCTCTTTATATAAATAAATAAATTGTCTTTTTTAT
>Ga0228710_1005128_pt1 | contig 20466 bp, 14 predicted proteins | sample MedpolnodulmetaG_FD_177995 | JGI IMG/M metagenome (GOLD analysis project Ga0228710, IMG submission 177995) | Root nodule microbial communities from Medicago polymorpha collected in Santa Monica, California, United States - pink nodules | ecosystem: Host-associated > Plants > Roots > Nodule... | reverse complement strand
AAGTGTTTGATGAAATGTTTGAATGAGTTTTTCATTGATTGTTTTTAATTTCTTACTGTGTAGATTTGAAGCAATGGCGGGGTGGATCGACGTTCATGCACAATTCAACGGCGGAGAACCTCAGAGGTTGAAGGTTCGGTGCCTTGGTATAACGTTAAGAGGTCTCAAGGATCAACTTAATGAATTCAACCAAGGAGTCAACCCCAGAGACACAAGGAGGGTGAAATACGTTCGGTATAAACGTCCAACGCTCGACGAGGGGAGAATATCATTCACTTGGGTGGAATTAACGAACGACGAAAACGCGAAGAACATGTTTTGGGAGCACAACATGTTCCAGTGGATCGATATGCGGGTAACGTTGCTGAGATCAACTGAAGATATAATCAACAATCTGATTCCGCCAGAAGATCGTGATTAGGTAGGGAATGCACCTTCCAACTACAACAATTATCTTCCTCTGGATGGGGTAATTCAAACTTGTTAAACGGCAGGACTCCAACATTCGACCGACATTTCTACTGTTCCATTCAAAAGATTAAATTCTTGTTAGGCAGGTTTAAACGAAGGTATTGAAATGTCAAGGAATGAACCTCATTCTTTTGACACTTGAATACCGTCATTTAAACCAAGTCTAACAATAATTTAATCTTTTGAATGGAACAGTAGAAATGCCGGTCGAATGCTGGAGTCCTGCTGCTTAGCAAGTTTGAATTTACCCCATTCAGAGGCAAGATAATTGTTGTAGTTGGAAGGTACATTCCTGAATGTAATGTAATGCAATGACTCGTCTATATAATGTAATGTAACTTTTATTTGAATTTATTCAATACACAATTTTATTCGAATTCACGCTGAGTTTAATTAAGCCTTTTTTTGACTTAACTCGCGCACATGTCATTGACTTAACTCACGCAGGAACATTAATGTCTTTTCAGCTGGATGCGAGCGAAAAGTGCAGGGTGAAGAGCAGTAATCTTATGCCTTTTCTTCTATTTTTTGCGTGACCCAAACAATAAAAGAGCCCACGGCCTTACAATGAGACGGAAGCCAGAAAATTGTTATCTATTTACCCCCCTTCCTACAAAAAAAACTTGTTGTACCCTAGCAATTTTATTTAATTTGAAAAACATTTCTCCTAAATTTTGTTTTCAATATATCTGTAGAGTAGAATTAGAATTCCCAAATCCTTATTATCTTTAACTAGCAAAAAGACGGACATTAAGTGTTTATATATCAGTATTTTCTATTGATTTTATATCAATTTTAATTTCATAATATCTATACTGCTGAGAAAAATTGGTTCAGAAAAAGCTTGACAGGCACATTTAAATTATAGTGTAAATTTAAATGTGAAAAATAATTGAATTGTTAATGGTATAAAAACATATTTATAAAAATTGAATCATAATTCCTTCAAAAAAAAATTGAATCATAATTAATGAAAATTCAGATAGACAAACACATTTGTATTGTTTGAGGGTAAATTTTTTATTATATTGAACTTAGCTCAAAATGTGCATAAGAAGTTTAGTCAGCAATATAAAGCTACAATTGGTGTGAATTTTATCTGTAAAGAACTGCAGTTGGATCAATTCATTTTTTGTCACCTGCACTATTTAACTAGTAAGACACTTTGTGCAACTCTTCTCACTGGTGGTGGAGAATGAGGTCTACAACTTTCTGCTTTGGAATTCATTTTATTTAGAGCTTCGACAAAATAGCTTATATTGAGCCTCTCATTAGGATGCTCATGATGCAGCAATGGCAACAAAATTTCTGTAAACCTCACTCTTTTATATATGCAGAGGCAAAATTCATTGGTGTTAGACATTTTACATGTCTTTTTGATTTTATCTGCAAGCACTCACTATGTTAGCAATATTACTTTTGCTTCATTGCTTGTAATTTAATAATTACACCATTTCTTTTACCTTGTTCTATACTTTATTAATTAATGAAGATCTTTTGTCAATGAAAAAACCAAATCAAATACCAAAACCATACATACAAAACAGCCTCCTTGTGATACAAATTTTGATTAAATCATTATTCAATTTCAATACACATAATCTCATCCTCAACAAATCATAAACAAGTTGAGATAGCAAGGGTAAAAAAATTGAAATGAAGGAGATAATACTCAACATCCCCAAATGAATCAAATTTCTATTTCTAATCCAAACTATATATGAATCATAACCATAACAATTACCAATTAATTTTACAACAAGCACCTCATCAAATATATGAGGATTCATAAGTTAGTTCAGATTCAGCAACACGAGGCTTATTAGTGCTACCACTCTTCTTATGGTTACCCCCTCCACAAGTTATCGAAATCTCACACCCTAATGCTGTTCCAAAGCACGAAAACAAACCGCTACCTTGCTTTCGATGCTTCCCTTTACCTTTCCCTTTCGTTTGTTTCCCAGTTTTCTTCACACTACCATTATTATTATTCCCCAAATGATCATAAACCTGCGGTATATCTATCTGTCTCCACCGGTCCATCTTCGTGTTCAACATCTCCCCACCATTGTCCTTTTCTGGTGGCCATTTCTCAAACATTGAATTATTCACCGTCTTTCTTGGCACGTGCAATGGCAATGGATACAATCCTTTCGCTATTGCAGCAGCCACCACAGACGGTGAAGGTCCAACATCCGAACACAATGATCCATTCGCGTTCACGATCACACCTTTCTTCCCAGTAGGTACACTAATTTCAGACTCACATTCACCACCGTAACCGTTTTTTCCATTAGGATTATAAACATAATCATTAATCGTCGAATCATTTTTTTCGCTCTGTGATCGTTGAAGCGTCATCATATGCTTAGCATCACAATTACTGTTATTTTCGTAGTTTTGATTCTGTTTGTTAGGCTTTGTTATATCATAATATTCAACAGCCGAAGAACTAAGCTCTGAATACATCGGCATGCTTCTCATCGTAGCATCGACAACATTAACACCGATGTTAAGAATCCCTTGTGGACGACCAGAAGGTCGACGAACCTGCAAGGCAACGAAACGAATCTTGGATTTTCGGTTACGAGGTAAAAGATTGTTGAGATGAACAGTGACGGTTCCGATGAGAACATCACGGAGCCAAGCAGAGGCATATATTTCAATCATAATGACAGAATCTTCTGATAGGAGGAAATCATCGTCGACGCGGAAAACAAATTTTTCATTCCAAGTAGGGTTGTTATGACCATGAGGGTCTGCTTGGGTGGTAAGTTTACGTTCTGGATTGAGCCATGCAACTGCATAAGCTTTGATTGATTTAGAAACGGGTGCGAGGTCTTGTGCTGATATGACATTGATTTCTAGGAGTTGGAAGGGAGGTGCTAGCATCGACATTGTTGTGATGAGGTTGATTTTGTTGTGAAAATTGAAATGATAATGCTATGGGTGATTGATGGAGGGGGAGCAGCCGGTGTTGATGGCTGAGACTCACCCACCACCTTGTGAATTGGACAAATGGAAATGATTCTTTCTCTCTCTCTAAGGGGATAAACAACATGATTTGGTTACATTGGAAAGCTAAAAATGGCATGTTTTTTATTTGTGGGTTTGATTCATGCATGGAAAGATTGGATGAAGGAGAGAGTAGTGGTTGTTGAAACAAAACAAATTGGTTATGGTATCTGTCATAAACAATTTCTTATGATTTCATTGATTACTCAACTTGTTAAGTTTGAACCTTCTACCAAAAATAGGATAGGAAATGGATCCAAACACATGGTTAATTTCGGCCATTCGTTTGAGATCGAAAGGTGAAAATAACAAGGTATGTTTTACACAAAAATGATCATCTGATCGAAATTGAACGATTGAGTTGCGAGTTGTAATTGCCTAATGAACTCCAATTTAGTAGGAAACATTTTTTTTTATAAAGAATTTAGTAGGAAACATGCCCGGGAAAACTAACATTGAAAAATAAGGAAAATAATTCTTAGACACTCAATATCCAGTCTATCGTTAGAGGGAAAGAAACAAAGAGGTAAAGTAATAGATGTGATAAGTTGACGATGTGATAGAAAGAGAGATGGAAAGATAATAACATGTTGAATAGTTGTATGAAAAGTAAGGGTGTGCATGTATAAGTGCTCCAAAACATTAAGTTGACACAAAAAACGACATAAACATCGTATAAAAATACATTTTTTTTAGTATTTTACAAGTTGTAATATAAGTGAGACATTCATGGTGCCTTAGCTAAATTAAGGAAATTAAATGCTAATAAGTGTCATTGACGCACTAGTTAGAAAAACAAATATAGAAAAAATGTCTTGAAATTTGTGTGGTCAAACTTTTAAAACTGTAAAAAATGCTCTTTTCAATACAAATTTTCTTCTTTGTTTGTTGGTTAAATTACACCCGAGGTCCTTTAAGTTTGAGGTTTGTAACATATTGGTCATTTAAGTTATTTCGGTCACACATAAGTCCTTTAAGTTTGTAAACGTTTTCAATTTAGTCATTCTGACACATCATCGTTTTTTTTAACAGAAGGACTAAATTGAAAATGTTTACAAACTTAAAGGACTTATGTGTGACCGAAATAACTTAAATGACCAATCTGTTACAAACCTCAAACTTAAAGGACTCATGGTGTAATTTAACCTTTTTTGTTTCTTTAACTAGTGCCTCAGGAGCACTAGTTAGCAAGACCCAAGCTAATAATTATGATTTTCACATATTTCCGGAAGTTATCATGTGTGAGACATTATTCGAAGTTAAATACAAAGATTTAATTTGTATGTCAATAGTGTAAACTTTTATACATGTATTTAATCAAATCAATTCATGTTATCGGTTTTTAAGGTAGTTGCTAAAATATCTCAATAAATATCTACTTGACGTGGCTTGATTAGATGCATATGTAAAAAAAATCTGCATAAAAATTGATCTCTAAATAATAAATTTGAATGTTGGTTTGAAGGGCCCCCTGTATAAAAATAGGGGTGAACACTTAGCACGACTCAACACAATTCTACTGCTCGTCTCATTTTTGGCTTATTTAATTGGCAAAACATTATTTTTCTTGTTATAGATGAGATGAATGTTATTTCCTCCGTTCCATAATATGTGACCTAGTTAACTCTGTCACGTATGCTAATGCATAATTTTGAACTTAAATATCTATTAGAAAAAATTATAAAAATTTGATATCTTGAAAGTATTTATCGAGACGAATCCAACAACATCCCATATGCTATATTTTGTATTTAAATATTAATAGAAAAATAGGGTCAAAACATGTTATATGAATAGTTTACATTTTTTAAATTAGGTCATTTAATATGGGATGGAGGGAGTAGAAGTTAGTTTGTTAAGGAAGGGATAAATCGTTAATAGTAGGAATTGAAATTGAAGCCTTATTAAAAAACTTCTTTAGCGTCCTAATTCATACCGATGGGTCTATGAATGTAACCGGTCCAACAGACTCACCATGATTCATAATTGTTAGCTTTTTTGCTTGTTTTAAAGAGTACTTAGCTACAAAGCTCACTAAATAAGTTGAAGTGGAGAATTGTAAATTTGAACCCATGATCCAACCTATCAAATGTCCTTGAAACTTTTTACCATATGAATTGTTCCCGATCCTAATTGTTAGTTTTTTAATGTGAAAAATAAAACTAACAGTTAGTGTTAATTTGAATGCCAAGTGCTAACACAACGTGTTCGGTTTTCACACTTTGACGTATACTCGCAGATCACTGCTACTAATTCATTCGGTAGATAGGATTAGGAACGAAAAAGCAAACCAAAACCCAACTCCCCAAAGGCCAAAGCCACCACCAAAATTCCAAATTAAAGTAACACCAAACAACACAACATTCGTAAATTATTCAATGTTGGTTCCTCCAAATCAATGTCTCAAAATTAAATCCTATAACATTGAACCAATACACAACATCTCCAAAATGAAAGTTTCCCAATATTCCACCACCATCTTCTTCATTAGTTACACTTTCTTGCTCTTCCTAACTTCTTCCAAACCAATTTCCAATTACAACAAATTAGTATACAAAACATGTTCAACTCAAACCTTCAACCATCAATCTTATTCTCAATCCCTCAATTCCTTATTCCAACAATTCATAACACAATCTTCCCAATACAAGTTCTTCAAAACCAACGAAGCAATCAACGACGACACCTTCATCTCCGGCTTTTTTCAATGCAGAAACGACTTCTCCAAAGAAGATTGTTTCACATGCGTAACATCTTTATTTCCTCCTATATCAAACACCTTGTGCAGTGGTTCCGTATCAGCACGAGTACAACTTCAAGGTTGCTACGTTCAATATCAAACCGAACAATTTCAAGAAACAACTATTCATGAATCCGAAAATAACAATAATATTTTTCACAAGATTTGTGGAGTACCTATTGTAAAGTATTATGTTGAGTTTAAAGAGTTGATGGATGAGGCATTTATGATACTTGAAAATGGGATTGAAAATAGTGATGGGTTTTACACGATGAAGTATAAAAAGGTGAAATTGATAGCACAGTGTGAAGGTGATTTGAGAAGTTGTGAATGTGGTGAATGTGTTGGTGATGCAGTAATGGTTGCTAAGGAAGAATGTGGTAGTTCAGTTTCTGCAGAAATATATTTTGATAAGTGTTTTATAAGCTATACATACATGCCCAAATCAAATGGTGATGATAACAACTCTGTCCCAGGTAAATTCATTTTTAGATTGCATTGAGAATCATAATACTTATAATGATGCACAGACACCGGACACGACACGGACACTGACACGTCGAGACGGATAATAATTTGAAAAAATGACATAATACAGTGTAATTATAAGTGTCGTGTCGGTATCGTGTCGGACACCGACGTGTGTCCGACACCAGGACACGCCTAATTTGAGAAGTATCTGTGCTTCATTACAAACGTCATGATAGAAATAATTTATAGGAAATTCATGAATACAGGGGCAAGCAGAAACAAAAACCCACAAAAGTTGATAGCAATAATTGTTGGAGGGGCTGCAACTTTGTTTTTGGGTCTTATAGTTGTATCGTTGATCAACTCTCGGCTTAAAAAAGATGACTACGAGTAGAGTTAATTGAGTTATTATGTAACTGATTAATTATTTTGATTGATTAATAGGATCTTCTTTGCTTTAGTTGTACTATACTATCTGATCTAGTAGAGAACTTTTAAAACAGAAAAATTTGTAATGATTTATCAATTGAAAGAGACTTGTATATTGATTCATCTGATTTATTTCGGTCATAGATATTTGTCTTGATTCATTTTTAGAAAGTTATTCTATGGCTACACTATGGAGCTAAACTTCATTCAATATTCATGATGTATTATTTTATTGGATCAGCCACGTTTATGATTATATAGGCAAGATCATTATAGCCAGAATTACACAATCCTATTTACCACATGAGTTAAAATATTTTAACAGACAGTATTAGTCACCGGACCAGGATTCCCTGCTGTAAAAGCAGCACGCAGTTTCACGCTGTAGGGAATTTTGACCATTGATTTGTGATCCGACGGTTCAGATTAAAAATCAATTTTACACAGTAAAACACTCTCAGCCGTCGATTAGAGATCGTACGGCCAAAATCTGTTACAGCGTCCTGCTGTAACAGCACCGAATCCATATCCGTTAGTCACCATAACAAAAAATATTCTCTTCTATGTGATTAAAACATCTAGATCATTTATTTTTTTTTTAAAAAAAGAAATAAATAAATAAATCTAGGACATTCATATGATATGTCGTGGGTCATGGAAGCTCATAGTTCTTAAGATACGAATAGAATTTTTGTCCGTTGAATCTAGCAAAGTAAGAGAGAAAAATGGTAATAGTCGTTTTGGTATACATCGACCTTAAATCAATCTTTTAACCGCATAGGTATTTAAAGGATGTCCATTCTTACTTATTTGACATCCCTTAAAAAAAATTATTTGACTTATTTTATGTTTAATTCTTTCAAATTTTAATTACAGTATATAAGTTCAGTTTCATTTGAATACATAACAAAAAGGAACACAAATAAGGCCTTCTCCAATAATCTATTCAATCAAAGGCTTTGCCTAGCTTTAGACCTCCATTTTATCTTGGACATACCTTAACTCAATGAACCCTGTTACCCACCAAATGTGTTATATATACAATATGCATAAAACTTTCAATACATTCTTTCTTAGTCCTCTTATCTTTACTGTAAACAAAATCTCCATATTTTTTAAATTTGAAAATATGCATTAAATGTGTGGGACATTAAATAATATTGGTTGTGCGATCTCAAAATAATATTTGGCGTAAATTATTTAAATATGATATAATTTGGCAAATGTGTAATGTGAGCCAATTGATCTGCAACCAACCAATGGAATTAATTGATGCATGTAAATGCATATTTCTTTTTTATGACGAGGAATCACACTGTTATCTTTAGTATATATACTCCCCTTTTTTATGTCTAGTAGTTTAGTGGTTAGAGATTACACAATTAAATGTGAAGAAGAAGTGGGGTGTTTGGAGTTCAAACCTCGGCCCTGCATAAATTATGCAATGTCTCTGCCAATTGAGTTAAGCTCCGGGACATATATATACTCCCTCTTATTACTGTTATAAACAATTTTTTTTTCTTCATATTTATTAAATAAATAATGTATTTAAACTATAATGTAAATCAAATATATTAATTATTCAATGAATCTAAAATGATAATATCCTGCAGGGAAATCAGATACATTAATTAACCTTAATTTTTAATTCTGAAAAAAAAAACTCTCGCAGGGAATTGAAACCAAAACCAGTTGTATGCACAGTTTTGCTAATTTAAAATTGCTTTATTATAATAAATGTTATCTAGTCATGATTTTAAAATTGCTTTATTATAATAAATGTTATGTAGTCATGATTAATCCCTAATTTTTAGTTCTAAAAAGGAAGAAAAAAACTCTTGCAGTGGACATTCATGACATTCACCAATCAGTCAAGGATGTTTTCACCAATGAGGGTCATCACACACATGCTCTCTACACTATTCTTCCCACTCACATAGCAGAAGCCATAAACAATTTTCATCTCATTTTCAATGCATCCATTGATGATGCATATATTTGGTCACACAATAACAACAGAGTCTACTCTACAAAAAGCGTCACCATTGGTTAATCTCCCACCTTGAAGCTGACAATAGCGACAACAGTTCTTGGTATTAGATTTGGAGGTTAAAAGTTCCGGAAAAATATAAGTTTTGTGTCTGGCTTGCTTGTCACAACGTTGTTCCCACCCTAGCCTTGCTCGACCATAGGAACATGGCTATTTCGGCAATTTGCTCTAGATGCGGTGAGCATGAGGAATCTTTCCGACACTGAATCCGTGATTGTAGTTTTTCCATAATTATTTGGCAAAAAATCGGTTTTCTCTTCTTCATCGTCGCACGACTGGATAAAAGAAGGAGCTAGTGGCCCGCACTCTATTGTTTTTCTTGCTGGCTTGTGGTGGACTTGGAGGCACTGCAACCTTATGTAGTGACTTTGTTCTCAATTTGGAAACCTACATGGACTACCAATAATATATATAGAGTTTTGCTAGAAGACACCTTTTATGAAGGTGTCTTTTACCAAGTTATTCTATGAGCATTTGTTAAAAGATACCAACTGATTTTTATGAAGGTGTCTTTTAGTAAAGTTATAACTAAAAAGTGGAAATCACACTTTGAGGTCTGGGTTGTTAAAAGACACATTCATGAGTGGCTTATAGCAAAACCCATCCAACATTGTATATAAGCAAAAATTACTAAATTCAACCCTATTTAAAAGTAGTACCATTGTTCCAAAATAAACCTATATTAAATTCTTAGGTTAATAGGTCTTTACCCCCTATAATATATGTCATTTCCGGTTCCCCCGGTAATTTTTTATTGATTTACCCCGTGTAAAAAAAATTGTTTTGATTTACCCCCTAATAGGCCAAACAAAAACGAAAATTTCATGAAAAAAAAATAACAATAATGGTTTTTGTTTGACCTATCAAGGGGGTAAATCAAAAAAAAAAATTACAGGAGGGAAAACTGAAAATGACCTATATTACAGGGGGTAAAAACCTATTAACCCTAAATTCTTCTACTTCCTAAGTGTGCATAATATATAGTCTCAATGCAAATTTCACATGATACCTCCTCTGTCTCAAATTATAAGTCGCTTTAAAAAAATATTTATTCTAAATTATAAGTCATTTTTCAATACCAATAAAACATTAATGTAATTTGACAAAAAATAAAAACATTATTGTCACTTTTTCTATTATACTCTTAATTATTTATTACTCTCTTCTTTCAATTCTTTAATTTATTATTCCCATAAAATTTATTAACAACAATTTTCAAAAAAACTTATAATATCCATTTTAAATACAAAATTAATTACATTTTTTTTAACAGAGGTAGAGGTAGAAGAGGCCCACATAACAAATGGAAAATCAATTTAAACACTCGAGTCCGTCCAGCAGCATAACCAACTGGGCCCACCCGCGACTCTACAACTTCTCCTGAAATTTATACACTCTCACACAACGCACACTCTTTTATTCTCTGATTTTCCGTGAAATTTCAGTGCAAACAAATCAAAATCAAATTACACGTTCTCATTTCAGGGTTTACACTTTTTTCAACTCTACCTCCTTCTTCTCCTCCATAACCACCACTTTTCGCTTTTCTCTCTCCAAATTCACTATTTCCGTTTACGTTCCGTGTTCTTCAAGGGAAGCTTCACCACGAACCTGCTTTTTATAGCAAAAACCCATATTTTCACGGTACATTGCAACTTTACCGCACCGTTCTCCAAAACAGTTACGAAAGTTTCTTCTGCATTGCATTCACACTTTTTACATTTTTGTTGTTTCTATTTGTATTTTGTCCTACGATTAAGGAAACCCTTGCATGGAAGGGTTTAGTATTGAAGACAGTGTCAAATATTCTTTTTTTATTTCAATAAATTATGTAATTAATAAATTAATAAAAGCATGCGTTTTTCCTTTGTGTAGGATTGAGTTCAATGGCAGAAAGTGATGGTGGTGATTTTGTCTCCGTTTGTTGATTGAATCCCTAATCATTGGAAGGTTACTTTTTTTAGGTTTCAGTGTAAGTCTTCTTCTCTGCCGCCACTTGTAAAATTCTACCAATCTCTCATCACATTACTTTTGGTTCCACTTTTGAAAGGTCAAAATTGATTCGGGAGCGTGTGGAATTGATTCTGACATGTTTCGTTTCGTTGCTTTTGAGAAGAATTGATGATTTTGCCTCTTGAAATTGGAGTTTTTGAACTAAGCAATTGAGCTTAAGTAGTTAATGAGTTTCACTAAGGAAGAATTGTTTGGGAGTACCTCACTTTTTTTTTTTTGTGGTGCTGAGATTTGAGCCTCAGACCTTGCATATATTATGTATTGCCCCTACCAACTGAGTTAAGCTACCAATTGAGTTAAGCTCACGTGGACGGTACTTCACTTTGATTTCTAGTGGAACAATTCTTGGCCAGACTTTACTTACTTTGCAGCCGAAATTCAAATTACATAGTTCCTTTCCGGTGAGAGCCGGAGGGTTAACACAAAAAAAGTTTTTGATTCTAGAATTGATTTTGACATTCAAATTTATTATTCAACTTACTTTTACATAACTATATTCAAACATAAATCATTTTACCTTCAACTTGTTGAAGTTGTTTGTAGTTTGTTACTAATCCCACATTGTTCACGTTCCCAAACTGTTGAGTGTATAAATATGTTTGAGTACCCTCATTCTTTGATCTAGCTTTTGGAATGAGATACAATCCTATTTAACATGGTATCGGAGCCGAGTTAAGGATTGCAACGTGGGAATTGGACTCAGGCCCACGCTAGGCGTGAGTGTGGGTGTTGAAGTTGGTTTTGAAGTTGCTTGCAGTTTGTTATTAGTCCCACATTTCTCAGATTCCCAGGTTGTTGAGTGTATAAATATATGCTTGAGTACCGCCTATTTAACACAACTCACTTTTAACCGAAATCAATTATTGTGAGACTGTTTGGAATGACTTATTTGAACTTATTTAATGGCATAAACCCTTGTGAAACTCTTTGGGAAAGATTGTGGAAAGAGATTATGACATGTTCATTATTTTTATAAGGTCTCCAAGAAAACTTATGAAAATAACTTATAACTTACATGAATACAGTTTGACTTCTTTTCATCTTTTGTGATAGAAATAGCTCATACATAAGCACTTATTTGATAAGTGTTTATGTTATAAGCTCTGAATTATATTGTGTATCAAAACAGTATTTATACATTGGTCTCATATAGTTTGGAACTTTAATGCTCACTGTAATATATCACTCTGGCACCACTCTTCCCCTATTTTGATGCAGAACAGAAAGTCTTGGACTGGTATAAGATTAACTACTGTGTGAAGTTACTTTTGGAACTATCATGACTACTACTAATCCAAGGGCAATTAAGGCCCTTGAGGCTATGAAGGACTTAGGAATCTCGGAGGGCGAGGTGAGACCGGTGTTGCTAAAGTTGTATAAATTGTATGATAAAAAGTGGGAGCTTATTGAAGATGACAATTATCGGACACTTATAGATGCATACTTTGAGTCAAAGGAAGATAAGGCATACTTTGAGTCAAAGGAAGATAAGGTTTCTCGATTCTTTTCTCATTTAAATGTGTGTGTGTGTGTACACACACACATTGAATTGATCTGTTGTGCTTTTAATTACTTGTGTTTTATATGTCTTGACCTGCTAGCATTTTGTCCTTATAATTAACTTTTATCTGTGATTGCTGTTTGAGTGTATGTTGATCAGTTATTTTTTTCCTGACACCTAATTATATTCTTTCTAAAAGCAAGAAGATCATAAGAGAAAAGCTCCAGCAAGTTGTCATGATGGAGAGAAACCTAAACAGAAACTTCACTTGGTAGATATAGACAACCAGATTTTGCCAGATGACAACTCAAGACAAGTGTTGTCTGTAGAAGACACTGGCATACCTCCCAAGACTTTTAAACAGGAAACTATGAAACCCTCTCAAATTTCCAGGCGAGATATGAAGCTCACAACCAATTCGCAGGGATTCATGGCTGCTAGAGATATAAAGATTTATCCTGGGGCAGCATCATCTGAAGGTCGTTGTAGAGATCCAATTGATGGACCTAGCCATCCTTCTATTCAGAGGAAAAATATGTCAAGAGGAAATGATAAACCTAAGTTTCACCCCGGATCTGTTTCGACAAGTTGCAATGGTAATCATGATAGGCTTTCTAACAATGTCTTTTACTTTTTTTCTTTTGTCATTACATCAATTATGATAGAACTTTCTATCAATTTGAGTCCTGAAAGGTCTCCCGTTTTTCTTTCATTTGTCCTGTCTGAATGGTAGGATACTAGTAGTGGAGATCCTGAAATCAGTTGGCTTGTAATATCAACGTTTCCTATATTTTTTGCATGAATTTTAAAAGAAAATAGGTCCGAAAAGTGAGCAATTCTGACATCTTGTACCCCGTAACTAGATTATATTCATCAACTTAAAGTTTTCTGCATCTGCTGCCTAAGAAAAGCATATGTTGTTGCAGACTTGAACTTAGTTTGAAGTTTCTTTATATGTATGCTGCTTTGTGATTTTCTTGTTGATTTTCTATAGGCTCACTAAATGCTTCCAATGGAAATCTTACTGTCAAATCCCTGTTAAGAGGAAATGATAAACCTAAGTTTTATCCTGGATCTGTTTCGACAAGTTGCAATGGTAATCATGATAGGCTTTCTAACAATGTCTTTTACTTTCTTTCTTTTGTCGTTACATCAATTATGATTGAACTTTCTATCAATTTGAGTCCTGAAAGGTCTCCCGTTTTTCTTTCATTTGTCCTGTCTGAATAGTAGGATACTAGCAGTGGAGATCCTGAAATCAGTTGGCTTGTAATATCAATGTTTCCTATATATTTTGCATGAATTTTAAAAGAAAATAGGTCCGAAAAGTGAGCAATCCTGACATCTTGTACCCCGTAACTAGATTATATTCATCAACTTAAAGTTTTCTGCGTCTGCTGCCTAAGAAAAGCATATATTGTTGCAGACTTGAACTTAGTTTGAAGTTTCTTTATATGTATGCTGCTTTGTGATTTTCTTGTTGATTTTCTATAGGTTCACTAAATGCTTCCAATGGAAATCTTACTGTCAAATCCCTGTCAGATGTGTATCAGAATACACACAAGATAGAAGCTACTCCTACATGCAATAATAACACCAGAACCAGTAAGGGTAATATTGATATTGGTTCTTCTTCACCCTTGGGAGAAGTTAAATCTTCTTTAGATTGTGATGCTGCATTAAGGACTGGCTTGAATTTAAATCGAAATGGGTCAAGGCAAACTCATTCTGAGGATAAGAAGAAATCCTTTCGATATGTCGAAGACATAACAAAAGGTTCTGAAAACATTAAAATATCATTATTAGACGAAACCAACAGTGAGGATTTTCCAAAATTTAATTATATTCCATGCAACACAATGTATCAAAGTGCAAATGTTAATATTTCACTTGCTCGGATTGCGGATGAGGATTGCTGCTCCGATTGTTCAGGCGATTGTCTTTCCTTGTCAGTTCCTTGTGCATGCTCTCAAGAAACTGGTGGAGAGTTTGCTTACACTTCACAAGGTTTGTTGAGTGAGAAGTTTTTAACAGATTGCATGTCTATGGTCAAGGAACCCCAGCATCATCATTATGTGTATTGTAAAGAGTGCCCAATTGAGAGGACTAAGAATGAGACCAAACCTGAATCATGCAAGGGACATCTGGTTAGGAAGTTTATAAAGGAGTGCTGGAGGAAATGTGGATGTGACATGCAGTGTGGAAATCGGGTAGTGCAGCGAGGTTTAAGCCGTAAATTGCAGGTAAACTATGAGATTTGCAATATGTTTAGGGAAGGATTTATGTCTTTGATTAACTATTTCTTTAAAACCGTTCTCTGAATACTCTTGGAACTTATCTGTTGATTTTTCTTTTTTTACCTTAGTTTTATGTTGTTATGTTAGATGAAGTTATGGAAAATACAAATGCAATACGTTTAAGGAAGCATTTATGTCTTTGATCCTCTAGTTATATTACATACCTTCATAGTATAATGAAGATATCCTAATCAAGTTAGAAATTCAGACTAACAGATTAAAAAAGTTATGTTTGTGGAATGATCTTGTTGTATCAATCTCCTATATGTTTTTTCTTTTTGGATCACTACATTATTTTGGTTCTATTAGTGTCTCAACTGTCAATTTGTTTACCTTACTTCAATTGCCACATTGTTTGTTAAATCCCGTAAAATGGTGATTCTTATTATTACAAGCCGTTATTGTTGCCAGACTTATTGTGTTTGATCTATTATTGAGACCTTCTTATCTTTTATTCTCCAGGTGTTCTTGACTCAAGAAGGAAAGGGCTGGGGCGTTAGAACACTAGAAGATTTGCCCAAGGGATCCTTTGTCTGTGAATATGCAGGGGAGATTTTAACCAATTCAGAATTATATGACAGGATTGTGTATAGTACCGGCAATGATAGACATACATATCCGGTAACACTTGATGCAGACTGGGGCTCGGAAGTGGGATTAAAGGATGAAGAGGCATTATGCTTGGATGCAACACATAATGGGAATGTTGCAAGATTCATCAATCATAGGTGCTTTTCAAATTTCAATAATATATTTCTAATTGGGATGAAATTGAATAGCCTCAAAGGTTTTTGGCCTGAATTAGCCAACTCAATCACTTAAGGCTAAAATCATTTAAGTCCAATTACTGTGGCGCTGAAATTGACCTAGGATGCTATCCTGATCATTTTGGATCAAAATCTTCAGGGATGAAAGAGTGTTAATTGTTTACTTTTTCCAATTAAGTGCAACTATTTCTTTTTTGGGTTTGGATCATCTCCTTCACTTTTTCTCTTCACTTCTATCCTTAGTCTCCTTCTCTCTCTCTCTCTTCATTAAAAAATAATAAAATAATCAAGAGAGGAAACCAGATTAAGAGAAAGATAAAGAGTGAGGAGAAAGATGTAGAGAAAAGTAAAGGAGATGATCATCCAATTTCTTGCATTATGATTGATTATTGTTGTTGCGTTTATGTAAAGTCTACCATATTTTTCTTTTTACTTTATTTTTCACACAAGATTGATTGAAGCCCATCACTTGTACCGTTTTGCATTCATCTTGTATGTTTTTCCTTACAGCCAATATTCTTTTCTCTGTTATTTCTAACACCTTTGCGCTTTTGCTGTTGTGTTTTATTGCATATATGTTCTTGATTTCAGATGCTTCGATGCAAATCTAATAGACATTCCTGTTGAAGTGGAGACACCTGACCGCCACTATTATCATGTGAGAATTTGGTAGTCATAGGTTTTTATTTTAACATATTAATTAATTCATTAATTAATGTGTGTACTTAAATCAATGGAGAACAGTGAAGGTTAACTTTTGAGAATGAATTTTTATAGTGTATTTTCGTCCTTGTCTGCAGCTTGCCCTCTTTACAAACAAAGATGTGAGTGCATACGAGGAGTTGACATGGGTAAGTTCCTTAGAACAATACATATCATTTGTTTCTTATTTGTTTTTAAATAGTTGCATTCAAATTGTGATCTATAAAGCATCCTTTTGACCGTGTATTTGTGTAGTAAATATTGTGTATTAGCTGATATTACTCTCTTACTATAACTAAATTCCATGATGATTTTATCTCCCATCCCCTTACACATACCTTATCTTACCTACATTCCAATAGTTCCCCTTGCTAGCTCAGCTCCTTCTTAATGATGTTTGTGCCTCCCTCCTCTAGTATACTTGCCCAATCTTGGACCTATTTTTTCACATTAGACAACGCCTGGCCCATGTCATCCTCCACATTCCTCTTAGTGTGTATAAGACTCTCTTTGGTAAAAATAGTCATTGAAGTTAAAACGTTTCATTAATAGTCATGTTAGTCCTAATATACTTACTTATTGTCATATCGGTCCTTATAAGTATTTATTTATTGTCATTTCAGTCCATGTATGAAAAGAGTTATTGTGAGCATCAGAGACTATTTTGACTAACAGAGTGCAATCATAAACTATTTTAGAATTTTGATACATTGAGAGACTATTGTGACTAATCATTACACATTCAGAGACTAAAGTGACTATTACCCCAAAATGAAACCACAATTTCTCACATTTTCTATATATAACATCTTGAAAATTGTTGTTCACACATTTGATAGGGCTGAAAAACACATGTGTCGAGGAAGTAAACTGGCTGCAGTTAACTGCCGAAGAAACTTCTGCAGTTAATTGCCGAGGAAAACTTTGGCAGTTAACTACTGAGGAACTTAAAACTTGAAATTAAATAAGGAAATACACCTAAGTTTTTCCATAATTAAATTTAATTCTTTAATAAGGAAATATTTGTAATTAATTTCATTGATGTCTATCATTATTTATAGGTTTGACTAACATATTATTACTTTATAATATTTCAGATATTATTCATCTCTTTTTCAAATAATTATATGACAAATTATAAATGATATTCAAATTTGTCGATGAATTAGCAGAAGCTTAATATTTTTTTTGAGGGAGGAAGCTGAATATTTTTATCCTATAAACATCTGAATATTTTTTTTGAGGGAGGAAGCTGAATATTTTTATCCTATAAACATTTTCAACTTCTAGCGGCATAAATTCAATCATCTTTTTACCAATCTTGTCACTAACTCACATTTTCTTCAATTAATTTTTTAAAATATATGTTTATATAACACAATGAAATTGCTTTCTGGAATCTTTTTTTCATAATATTGCCGACTCCACCGTTAGTTTACTGCCATGAAGCAAGAGCACTATTAAGAATATATATTGGTCAAGATTGAGAATTTTTTTTTATTAGGGTGTTCTATTTATATTTGTTTATATTAATCTACATTTTTATTCAGAAAATATAATGGAAAGCCTACCGTTTTGCACTTCGTAAAAATTTGTCATACCATTCATAATTTCCTATATAATTATTTGAAAAAGGGATGAATAATATTTAAAATATTATAAAGTAATAACAGGTTAGTCAAACCTATAAATAATGATAGACATCAATAAAATTAATTACAAATATTTTCGTATTAAAGAAATTAAATTTAATTAAGGGAAAACTTAGGCGTATTTCCTTATTTAATTTCAAGTTTTAAGTTCCTCGATAGTTAACTGCCGAAGTTTTCCTCGGCAATTAACTGCAGAAGTTTCCTCACTGTAGCCGGTTTACTTCCTCGGCAGATCGTCTTTTACATGTGTTTTTCAATCCTATCAAATGTATGAACAGCAATTTTCTAACATCCTATATGCCAGTGTGGTAATGCTATACTCAATACACAAAGATAAATTATTTTTGTACAAACAAATTTACACAACTATCACGACGATAAGTTTTGAAGTGACCCACACAATTTAAATGTAGTTAATTATGTTATGTAAATGGTTAATGGATATACGGTATAACAAATGTGAAAATCATTAGGCACCATTGTAACTTCATTATTCACAAATTTGTACAAACAAATTTGGACATGGTTAACCACTCATTTTACGTGTTCAACCACACTAGAATTTAACACCTGAAAATCGTGGTTAATCTTTCCTCTTCCAATTTTTCTTAAAAAAATACTGTGCTAATCACTTAAATAATTGTTGTAAAAGTTGGTCAGTTTTTGTTGTTGAAATAACATAATCAATGCACAAAACACAGGCGTCTAAAAGTAGCCAAGATTCTCAATTCTTAGGTCTCTAGACGAAGATGATAGTGTACCAAACATTTTTAACTTTGCATTCATCTAAAGTTTATGTGAGGTCGTTTGAGTTCAAGATGTGTGAAATTATTTGCAGGATTATGGCATTGACTTTGATGACCATACCCATCCTATTGAAGCATTTCAATGTTGTTGTGGAAGCGGTTTCTGCCGGGATAGGAAACAAAAAGGTCTGTTTGATAATTTGGTCTCAGTCGTGCTATATATTATTTGCTTATATATGTTGTTTTAACTAATTTAAGAATTAAGTTGTTGTTATCTCGTCATTGAAGATCACATTTTCACTCAAAGACTTAATATATTAAATATACCAGCCTTCTCATTCACTTTCACCGTCTCAAAATAATTGTCAATTTAGAATATCAATGCAACATTTTTTTCCACTATCATACATTTTTTTATTGAATTTCATCAAACTAAACTACTTCACTATAATTAATAAGTGTATTTTAATAAATAATACTAATTTTATCATTGAAACCAACACAATTAATCATTTCGTTAAAAGTCGTGTACAAACCTTAAACGACTATTATTTTGAGACGGATGAAGTATACTCCCTGTAAGAAACAAAAAAAATACACACATATTAAAAAAGGGGATTGACCACATTTAAGTCATTATAAAAAATGATACTTTTCTAATTTTACCCTTCTCTTGAAATAGTAAAGACATTAATGAGGTGGGTTTAATGAGGGTAAACTTGAAATTGTGGCATTTAATAGGTTCATTTTACTATATTTTTTCTTATATTTGAGACCACCAATTTTTATTTTTTTGTTTCTTACATTTGAGACCGGAGGGAGTATGTTTGCTAAATATTTATTTTTTCATCCAACAAAAGACTTCTAACTTACTCTTGACATATCCAATAATCTCTCCTCAAATGTGAGACTCTCTATGTCTTTCATCCAACACCAAAACCACTTCCGCTCCTCCCACTAAGTTGAACCAGACTCTTATACCATTGTTGAACACTTCATTTTTTTTTGTCTTAACTCTACGGTTCCTTGGGAAGAGGGCCCTTGTAATCTGGAGTTTGATTAAGAGGTAAGTAAAGTCTGACAAAAAATTGTTTTCATCAAAAATCGAACTTGGGTTCTCGTAAACGATTCGTCCTAAGAGGTGATCATTAACCACATGAACTAAATTACTTGATTTGATGAATCAACACATTGGGCTAGATTAACCACACGAGTGAGTTTTGAAAACCATGTTTTCACCCGAAATATAATGACATTAAGTTATGGGTCATCACACTGATATGTTGTTTGATTTCTACTCTTCCATCCAATGTAGAACTATAAACTCTCTTGACACATGTAAAAAAACTTCATTTTCAAACTTTAAATTAGAATTAGAGTTAAAATTAATTCCATTTGAGAGTAATCAAACATGCCAAAGTGTATGTTTGGTTGTGCAATGACAAAAGTTGATTTTAAGTAAATTGATTCTGACTAAAAGTAAGTTGACATTAAGTTATGGGTCATCACACTGATATGTTGTTTGATTTCTACTCTTCCATCCAATGTAGAACTATAAACTCTCTTGACACATGTAAAAAAACTTCATTTTCAAACTTTAAATTAGAATTAG
>Ga0228710_1005126_pt1 | contig 20467 bp, 13 predicted proteins | sample MedpolnodulmetaG_FD_177995 | JGI IMG/M metagenome (GOLD analysis project Ga0228710, IMG submission 177995) | Root nodule microbial communities from Medicago polymorpha collected in Santa Monica, California, United States - pink nodules | ecosystem: Host-associated > Plants > Roots > Nodule... | reverse complement strand
TAAAATATAAATCATTCACACATAATCATATAGAAGCACGTCATTGAATATCACATCTTTAAATAATTACACATCTTAAAATATCACATCTTTTAATTACACATCTTCAAATAGACCTACAGTTATGTATGCAATGTCTTTAACTCGACTCTATATGCATGTGGTACAGGTTTTGGATATCAGAGTTATGTTACTAATGTATCCCCCATCTTTAAATCACATCTTTAAATCGGACTGACCATGAATGCATGAACACCAAGAAATGACTCAACAAATGCACATCTTTAAATGACTCGACAAATACACATCTTTAAATTGCACCATCGTCAAATATCACATCTTTATATAACACATCTTTAAATCACACATCTTCAAATAACACACATTTATATAACACGTCTTCAAATCACACAACTTTAAATAACACATCAACAAACATCATCAAATAACTCACCAATACACATCGTCAAATAACTACACATCGTCAAATAATCCAAATACACAAAACATGTTGTCAATTTTAATTAATCTTTATTAAAATCTATACGATTAACTCATGGATAAAGCAAAAGGGTATGTGAATGAATACATTAAACACACAAATCAAAAGTGACTAATTCAAGACATTTTTCGAACCATCAGTAGAAATAGTGACGAACTTCTAAGGTTACAAGTATGTAGCGGCCAAAAATTACATAATAACAAATAAATAAACATTATTTGCAAAGTGGTCAAAGAAAATTGCATTGACAGACAAGTAAGCAGCAACAACACATATTTATATATCATACACTTATATGCTACTATATAAAACACAATCAGTTATCACCACCAAAATATAAAAGACGGCTAGTTAATAAGAAAATAAATAAGGCATAGTCACGTTTATCATATGGTAGATTGGATTCATTAACAGAAGTGTCATATTCTTTCTGGTGATAAAAAAAAATGCAAGAACACCGATTAACCGATGTAAATCACGATCAAGTAAATAATTAATAATAGTGAAATTAAGAGAGAAATAAATATACAATGAAAAATTTAAACACGAATTTAACATGAATTCATTAAAAGATCATGAAAAATAATGGAAAACAAAATCCTTCACCAACCATATGTTCATACAACCCTTATGATGAATAGAGACCCCCCCCAGTTTGCCGAATTGATGACTTCCTACGGTTGAATGTCTCTCTAGGTTCTTCTCGCTATGCCTCCTTGCCTCTTCTCTCCACAACCCTAGTTTTTCTTTTGCCGCTTTGTTTCTCTCTTTCTCCGTAACCCTTCTTCTCTAATTCTCTTCTCTATTTATAAGCTCTAATTGAGTTTGTTACCAATCTTTTTAGATTACTATATGTCATCTAGGTTTGTTACTAATCTTTTCAAATTCCTATCTGCACCTCTCGAATTTGTTACTATTATCTCTGTAACTACACCGTCTTACTATTCACACTCCCCTCTAGTTAAATCGTTAAAGCACTACTCATCTCACTGACTACACCTCTTTTCTACCCAATTTTATTAATCCCCAGTTCGCACTCTAATTTGTTATTCTCTCTAAGAAAACTCTATTTTCTTTCAAAATATTATTTTCTCTCACACTTTAATCGACTAACCAACTCATCTACTTTCTCCTTACCTATTCTTCCAATAAATACGAATATTTAAATTAATACTACCTAACAACCAATACTAATAATAACATTAATACTAATATTATCTAATAATAATATTAATAAACTAATATTAAAAATTGGGGTGTTACACATATGCCTTGTACAAAATGCCCTAGGCGCATGGTAATGTAATTCCATGCCCTAGGCGCATGCTTGTGTGCTTTCGGACCCAATTTCTTTGATATTCGTCGTTTTTAGGTCTTCGTCTTCAAATAACTTGCCCCAGAACTTGGAAACAGAATTCCTTGTAAAGTCTCATGAGGCCTCTTGAATCTTCATTTTTTGTCTTCCCAAAGTCTTGACAATTCTTCAGTTGTTCTTGATTTGCCGATTTGCATGATTTCTTCGTGAATTACTTCAAAAACCCCCTAAAATTGCTATTATAGAAGTTTTGGGTGCTAATACCTTCCCCTAACGTAACCAACCCCCAGACCTTTGATCTCCTAAAAATAGGGTTTATTCGAACTTTTCCCCTTTTCCTTGAAAAAAATAAAAGCTCGGTGGTGAACTTAAAATCGTTAGTCAACGCAAACCAATAGCTTGATATCCAAAAATCACCGCGACATCTATGTTTTGGAAAAACTAGAATTACAGACTCAAATATAGAAAACATTACAAAAGTCCCGAAATCATAGGCAATCGTTCTAATACTCCTCCTTTTTGCTGCTAAAACCTACTGAAAATGACTGGAAAACATGCTAAGAATAACGTAAGATGACCTGTAATCAACCACCAGCGACCCAACCATAACAAACCACCAACAGTGCGAGAAGAAATTGCAGCAGGAACAGTCCCGTAGGTACATTGAGAAAATAGTACCGTCAACACGAAGCATCTATGTACCTAACCCTTTCAAGCAACATCAGGCAAAAGTCTTATTGAATCCAATACTTGCATCCAACAAAAAACACGCATAGATGGACAGGACCAGATAACACCACCACCCAACAACAGCTTCCCAACAAAAATCATCAACAAAAAAAAACAAAGAACAAAAAACCAAAGCCGGAGACCCAAGAAAACAAACCTCTAAATCCCCACCAATGCCGGCGAACCTCGAACATAAACAATTGACGACTCTGCAACACGAACACACATAACCTCCGGACCGGCAACGGGAACAACCTAAGAAAAGGTAAGACGGAACATATCCCCACCACAGAAAACCACAACCCACCTCCGAGACGGCAGATGAACTGCGACATCAACAAATCGACACAACCACCACCACCAACGAGTGAACGACGACTGCAACAACCGCAAAACAGTTGTCGCCACTGACAGAACCGTCACCACCTCATAGAAATAAAACAACAAAATCCAGAGACTCCTGCACCAACCAAAAGCTTCAAACAAACCGGCAACGAAAGACGACGTCAGAAAGAGGCTAAAACTGAAACTGGTGCGGTGGAGGAGAAAAGGGTAAAACGATCCAGACAGTGAGACACAATGGTGCGGAGAAGAAAACTCACCGCACCACCATTCTACAGGCTACGTAATTGGTTGTGAAAGTTTGGATTGATGGAGGTCAGAGTAGAGTCGCGGTGGTTGTTGTTAAGTTAGAGAGAGGTCAGAGAAAGTTTCTTTCTAGAGAGAGAAAATCGATGTTTTGTTATGCGATGGGGGTTTATTTACACCTCTATAAATAACAAAAAACCTTAGCACAAAATGTCAGGTATGAGATATAAGGGACATCTTTGGATTTGAATTTTACTTCAATAATATACTCCCTCCGATCGTAAATATAAGAGATGATTCTTTTTTCAGATTCATTGAATAAATGTTGTATTTAGTTTATATTATAGTTTAGATATATACATTAATTATTCTTTAAACCTAAAAAAAGATTCTTCTCTTATATTTAAGACTTGCGGGGTTAATAAATAGTTTTGCATTTCTAAAAGGCCAATAAATAAATAAAAATATTATAGTTTTACTAAAAGCAATCTTTACTCCAAAAAGCCTTACTTTAAAGGCTTAATAGCAATTTTGATATTTTTTTTTACCATTTTATAATCTGTCAGTTTTGTTCCCAACATAAAATATTTTTGAACTAAAAACTGATGATGTGATATGTTTTAAATGATGTTGTATACGATCTGATGATGAGAAAAGATAAATCTATCTCGACAAAATTGTAAGAAAATTTCCTTAAAAACTTTCATTAAAATATGTCATATCCTCATATTTTTTTACCAAGTATTTGATGAACCGACCAAAACCGCTAAACTTTCAAAAAGAGAGATCAATTATGCAAAATGGTAAAAATAGAGAGATTAAAACTACAATTAAGTCCATTTTAAAATGTTTGTTTAAACTGTTGGACATACTCTACTAATTTTGAGGCAACTGTTGTTTAACCCCTTTAAATTTGTTTGAAAAGCCTCCCAGTTATTAGAAGTTAGCTTCTATTGGAACAATTTGATTGGAACGTAAATCTCGATGAATTATTTTCCTGCAAAATTCTCTCGGATTGTATCTTTTAATGGACATTTGTCAAGCTTGAGCAACTTGGGAGCAAACTTTTTTTTAGGGGACTGGGATCAAACTGTGGAACCCTAATTTTGATTGTTAAATAATATCGTGTTTTTTTTTAGGAATAATTATATTGTGTTTGGAATGCTTATAAAAGAAAAATATCGTGTTTGGAATATTCCGGTTGACAAAACAGTATTGACATTGACGATATGCATGATACTGTACAATTATTTTTGGGTGAAAAACAATTTTATTAATATAAAGATGTCTGATCTTGGTGGTGAAAAATATAATGATATTAACTTTGGTTACAAAATAATGACTTTAATTGAAAAGGAGATTTTGCCAACAACATTTCTTGTCAATAAAACAAAATAAAAATTCTTGGACCTGTCGTTGAGAGTAGATGATGTCAAGAACGTGGTCCCAATATTTCAATTCTGATGACTCAGCCGTGACTATATAAACATAAAAAATGTCTGCTATTTATGTATCATGATTCATTTTCATGTATGACATGCATGATACAAAATCCATAACATAAGAATACATCTATTATACATATCATATACTAGTTGCTACCACAGTCTATATAGTGTTGTTGGGACACTTTTAAACGTTTGAATTTGAAAAAGGTTAGGGTTTGGACTTTTGAACCTTGATTATTTGATCATTTTTGACTTATATAAATTTGATTAGCGACCACCATTCAAGAGTGGTACTACATGTTGGCCCATTCCACGTCTACAACACATGGCATTGTGTTGGAGTTTGAATTTGTACGCCACGAGATGAATTCTGTTCCTTGAACACGTCTCTTCCATCTCACTCATATACAAACATTTTACTGTTCCCATTTCAATTTATTATTATATGTCATTAAGTTTAAATGAGTTAAGTTTCGAAAACCCTCTAAATTATTATAAATATCAAGATTTACAAAATGTTAATAAATATACTTGCATCCTATTTACTATTGAAATTCGATGATTAAAAATATTTTTTATAAAATATGAATCAACTTCTTATTAATCGAAATATATGCTACCTTTTTCATTTTTTGCACCCAAAATTTATTTTGACACCATCATCATCTTTTTGCGTTGAAATTTTCGGTTGAAGTCCATAGTCAAAACATGGTATTTTCCTTTAAATATGGCCAAAGAGTATTCTGGTTCAAAACCCACGTGCGGACCACTCAAAATTTTGTCATGCTACTTCAGCAATTTTATAATCTTCATTTGAAAAACATGCTAAAGTTTGTCTACTTTTATGGGCCAAAGTTGATTTGAATAATAAATTCTATTTCGATGTATAAAAAAATGGAGACAATTTGTGTTGTTTCATTTTGACTTTTTTATGGGTAATTTGGATAAGGTTTAAGGATTCCAAATTTTAATAGTATTTTCTTCCCCAGTTGCAAGTTTAATGTAGCTTGACGACCATCGCCGGTATATATAATCTAGGTTATTCTAGAAGTAGGTGTCATTTGAATAATTTGTAAAGAAGATAATGGTATAAGAAATTGATTTACTCCTTAAGTATGAAAGGTGATCATTTATAAATGTTAAATAATTAACAGAAACAACATGAGCACCCTGTTTTTATTTTTTTTAATGAACATGATGTGAATGGAACTCGGATCGTTTTTTGCTAAATTGCATTGCAAAGGAGCTAAAATGTGTTTGATTTAGTTTTATAATAGATTTTTATCAAATATTATTTAGAAATTTTGCTAAAAGTATTTTCCCAATATTAAGCAAATCCAAACATGAATGACGATAATAAGAACATGGGAAATTTTCTTTAGGCGACAACAAATACAGTAGCTGATCATACTTTAGCTGAAGAAGCCGTGTTATCAATATCAAAATTTTCTTTAGATTATAATTGTTGAATTTGACTTGAAATTGTGATGCTGTGAAATGCCAAAATTGTGACGCGATTTTGTTGGCAGAATGTTTGGTTTCTGCTGAAGGCAAAATCGTGGCGCGATTTATGCAGGCGTGGCGCAATTTTTGGATAAGGTTGTCGTACCTTGGGTCGTACGCTTCAACCGTGGCGCAATTTTCACTAGCGCGGCGCGATTTTGTCTGTCATTGTGTACTATTTAAGTGTTTCAGCTCATTTTTGAAGGAGGGGGAGAAGAGAGCTTCAAGAGAGAAAAACTTGAGAAATCAAAGCATGTAACTTTAAGGTTGAGGGTCTTTGATTAGAGTTCTCTTGGGTTGGGAAACATTGTAAACACGTTGGGTGAGTGAAAATCATTGAGTGTCCTGTTCATTGGTGAGATTCGGAAAATGGGTAGAAATTAGGGTTGTTCTTTGTGAGCTTGTTGAAGCTAATTTCTTGTAACCCATTTGTATCTCTTTGTAAGAACTCATTGATAGTGGATTGCAGAGATCAATCTCTCCCCCAGATTAGGTCAAGTTGGACCGAACTAGGTCAACAATCTTTGGTGTGCTTGTTTCTCTTCTCTCTTTATCTTTTGCTTATGATTTTGTGCTTTTCACTTTGATTCCTAAATTAGATCTAGGTGCTGCTATTGTTGTTATTGCTTGTGTTTACTTTGATATTGGTTACTACTTTCCTTTGTTCCACACATCATAGTTTGTATTGGTGTATTTTTGAGTCCGAATTCACAACAATTGGCGCCCACCGTGGGGCATAGGAGTGAATTGGTTTAGTGAGTACCACGGATTCAAAATGGGATATTGAGAAGTTTATCGGAAGTAATGATTTTGGGTTATGGAAGGTGAAGATGCAAGCAGTGTTAATACAAGAAAGTGTGAGAAAGCTTTGAAGGGTGAATGTGCGTTACCGGTCACCATGTCACAAGCGGAGAAGGCCGAGATGGTGGAAAAGGTTAGGAGTGCCATATCTTGTGCCTCGGGGACAGTTTTGAGGGATGTCGCAAAGGAACCTACCACAGCATCGATGTGGTCAAAGTTGGAGTCATTGTATATGACCAAATCTTTGGCTCATAGGCAATTTCTTAAGCAACAACTATACTCATTCAAGATGGTGGAGTCAAATACCGTGACGGAGCAATTGACGGAGTTCAACAAAATGCTTGATGATTTGGAGAATATTGAGGTGAAACTTGAGGACGAAGACAAAGCAATACTCTTGTTGTGTGCTTTGTAACACCCCGTTTTCCCAACATATTCTACTAAAAAATATAATATAAAGCCACTTAATAAAATATTAAAACACCAAAACATGTCATAAATCAACATAAATCACATAGGTCATATAAAAGACTCTAAACTCAACCAAAAATAATTAAATAATAAATTGGGGCGTTACATGCTCTACCGAGATCATTCCAATCCTTCAAGGATACCATGCTCTATGGCAAAGAAGGCACTGTAACCTTGGAAGAAGTTCAAGCGGCTTTGAGAACTAATGAGTTGACCAAGTTCAAGGACCTGAGAGCGGATGAAAATAGTGAAAGCCTTAGTGTTTCATGAGGAAATGGTGGAGGTAGAGGTAATCGAGGAAGCTTAAAGAGCGGCAACAAGGAAAAATATAAGTGCTTTAAGTGTCACAAGATTGGTCAATTCAAGAGGGATTGTCCAGAGGACAATGAGAACTCCGCGCAAGTTGTGTCCAAGGAGTATGAAGATGCAGGTGCTTTAGTGGTGATTTGTTGGGAGGATGAAGAAGGTGAGGTTTCTCACCTTGGTATGGATGCTTTGTAGAGTGGTGTTCGTCTGGAGAGACGTTAAACACTCAACATCAGCCTGGAGAGGCGGTGGGAAGAATACTCATGGTTAGCCTGGAGAGGCGGTGTGAAAAATACTCGTGATCAACGTTTGAGGTGGAGTTGCAAGGTGGAAGCATAGTGTGAGTACGCATTTTGAAGTTGAGGTAGAGAAAGCTCAACTTGAGGTGTAGTTAGTGACACCAAAAATGATACGACTGTGGAGGCCTTGGGTGTTATGCTCTAGTTGTGAGCATGTGAATTCTTCAAGAGGAAGGAAGACATTCCGGGGTTTGAAGAATGTATGGCGTTGCTTGTGTGATTACCTAAAAGACCAAGGGTGATTGGGTGCAAGGTGATCTTCAAGGAAGCGGGAGACGTTCCGTGGTTGAAGAGGGTTTGGTGTATACTTGTGGAACTACTTGGTGTAGTTGGATGCAAGGGGGAATGGTGGTTGATGGTGAAATTGACATCATCACCAATTTAAAGTCAAGTTGGAGAAATGTTGAATTTGACTTCAAATTGTGATGCTGTGAAATCCCAAAATCGTGACACGATTTTGGGTGCCGTGCCACGATTTGTGCAGGCGTGGCGCGATTTCTGGATAAGGTTGTCGTACCTTGGGTTGTACGTTTCAACCGTGACACGATTTTCACTAGCGCAGCGTGATTTTGTCTGTCATTATGTACTATTTAAGTGTTTCAGTTCATTTTTGAAGGAGGGGGAGAAGAGAGCTTCAAGAGAGAAAAACTTGAGAAATCAAAGCATGTAACTTTAAGGTTGAGGGTCTTTGATTAGAGTTCTCTTGGGTTGGGAAACATTGTAAACACGTTGGGTGAGTGAAAATCATTGAGTGTCCTGTTCATTGGTGAGATTCGGAAAATGGGTAGAAATTAGGGTTGTTCTTTGTGAGCTTGTTGAAGCTAATTTCTTGTAACCCATTTGTATCTCTTTGTAAGAACTCATTGATAGTGGATTGCAGAGATCAATCTCTCCCCCAGATTAGGTCAAGTTGGACCGAACTAGGTCAACAATCTTTGGTGTGCTTGTTTCTCTTCTCTCTTTATCTTTTGCTTATGATTTTGTGCTTTTCACTTTGATTCCTAGATTAGATCTAGGTGCTGCTATTGTTGTTATTGCTTGTGTTTACTTTGATATTGGTTACTACTTTCTTTTGTTCCACACATCATAGTTTGTATTGGTGTATTTTTGAGTTCGAATTCACAACAATAATCTATAAGCATTAGACAGTTAGGTTGACTATTAAGTTTTCTTTCACTTCATTTCATTAATTGTTAAACAATGTGATTATTTCAATCTATATTTCCTTTGAGTCCGTTAAATTAAAAAAATTGAAAATTACTCTTATAATTTATGAAATTGCTCATTCCCTTGTATCAACGACAGTTAACTACTGCTCGACATTTTTCAGCAGCAGTTAACTGCCGTTGACAATTTTAAGGTCAGTTCAATCAATTTTTTTTTTCAGTTAGCTGGATTGAAACTTACTCTAATCAACATCATCTAAAGTACAATTTCTAACTTATTTGATCATTAACATCCAAAATTCTAACAATTTCGTCAACCCTAAATACCTAAAATTTAACAACTTTTATAAAAAAATCTAACTTTTCAACAAAAAAAAACTAAATGTTAAATGATCATAATCACCTACTTGATGTTGGTGTAGAAGTTTAACTTGGTTTGATTGAGTTTGTGGGAATTCGAGTTTGGAGGGAGAAGTGGATTTTTCTTGCTTTTGAAACACAATGGTATACTATCGTTGATGTTCTGATGTAAAACAAAATCTATCAAGAGTTAACTCACGCTGGTACCGAGCGGAAGTTCACTCACACTGGGTTCCAACAGAAGTTAAGTCACGTTATATACCGAGCGTGAGTTAACTCAGAATGAAGTTATAATTAAAAGTTTGAGGTGAGAATGAGCAAAATGGAAAGTGAGAATAACAATTTTCCTGAACATTTGTATAGCTCTTGGGCCTCGTATAGGCTATGAAGACTAGTATTGGGCATTATAAGAATTTGCTACAATGACCATGTAATTGCTTTCTACAGCCTCTCCACGTTTTTAAATCTAGTTGACCAAGTTTAATAAGAGCTCAGGAGGTTTCTTAATCTTAACTCTTACTATGCTTGTCATCTTCAACCTCATGAATATATTGATCAATATATTTCTTGTGTTTGTATCTTCTATATCGTGCAACAATTGCAGAAGAACCAAATCGAAACACTCAGTATTAGATATTAATAACGAGACAATGCATAACCAATACAATTACTCAAATCATTATCGTAGTTTTTGGAGGCATATATAGAAAGATGAGTGCTAGTAATACGATCTCTAACTCTTTTCATTATACACTCTTCTATTTGTAGAGATTTAAATAGATTCCACTATATTGTGTAATACGCATTTTAATCAATAAAAAAGTTTGTCGAAAAACGTGTTAGATTAAAAGTAACGTAGATTTTGGAGGTTTTGTTTTTTTAAAGAACATTGTTAATGTTTTTGAAAGACTTAATTGCATGTTTGATCTCTTATTTTTATTTTAGTTTTTAAGTTGGTCCTTTACGTTTTAAAAGTTTCAAGTTGGTCCCTTACGTTTTAAAAGTTTCAAGTTGGTCCCTTACGTTTTAAAAGTTTCAAGTTGGTCCAAAACGTTACTTCATTGGAATAAGTTAGTTCCTTCATTCACATAACGGTTAAAGATTCGGGTTGACAATATGGATGATGAAACTTAACTTATTTAGAAAATCAGTTTTAAAACATTATTTTAATTTTTTTGTGTTATTAAACTCAATATGATGTGGCGGAATGGAACATATTCCAATATGAATAACATTTTGAACCAACTTAAAACTTTCAAAACGTAAGAGACTAACTTAAAACTTTCAAAACATAAGAGACCAAATTAAAAACTAAATTAAACATAAAAGATCAACATGCAATTAAGCCTTTTTGAAACTATATAATCGAAACCACAATCACTACGATGGAAAAACAAACACTCAAAACCTTTTCATAGTGTCTTGTCTTTACTTAAACCCAATTTACAAGTTTCCATTGCAACCAAGTATTTTTTCTCCAGGAACAACCCAAATTACAAAGCATAGAAATACATAAAAAAAAAAATACAAAGGAAATTTACGATTTAGTCCCTAGAACCCTGTACTCATTTTCAACGAAGACGTTAACACCTCTCTTCCTCAAAGCATCAACAACAGCCCAAACCTCAGGTCCAGTATCCACACTCTTCTTCTCAATCTCCTTCTCAACATCCATGTGGACCCCACCTCCCATTCCAATCCCCGCCTCCTCCGTCTTCAACCGCATCGCCAGCACCTCCCCGATAGACGCCGCCGCTTTAACATTACAGCTCCTCCCCAACTCAAACGCGTCACTTATTGATTTCTCCACCGTCGACGCACTCGCCACCACCCTCCGGTGGTTCCAATCCACCACATTCGCCGTCATGTGCTTCGCAGATACATACACCTTCAAAACAAACCTCCTCGTCGCCATTTCACGTTGTACTCAAAATTTTCCAATATAAATAACCATGGGCCTGGGCTTGGCATTTATGGGCTTTTTCATGGCCCAGGCCCAGTATTCTTAAAATAAGAGACTATTACTATTGTATCCCTTACTGGTTCAGTTTTATTGATACAACAATGGCAATAGCATTGGCATCAATTCATCTGCGACCAAGATTCATTGCGTATTTGAGCAATTCTTTTGCAAATAACACTTCTTCCAGAATCTTCCATTTCCGTTATAATACTACTAACACATCTTCTCTTCAATTTTCTCTTCCACGTTCACTTTCGGTTATGGCGAGTTCTCAAGATTCATCTTCAACCAAAACGGTGCGCATAGTTTAGCAAAATCAATTCAAATTTAATTAATTAATTATGTAATTATGGTTTATTAATTTTTTGTTTTTGTTTTTGTTTTTGTTTTTGTAGGAGAGGGTGGTGATAAAGGGAAGAGTGCAGGGAGTATGGTATAGAAACTGGACAGTGGAAAATGCGAGAGAATTGGGCCTAAAAGGATGGGTTCGGAACCGGAGGGATGGGTCTGTGGAGGCTTTGTTCTCTGGTAGTGTTGAAGCTGTGCAGGAAATGGAGCAGAGGTGTCGTCGTGGTCCACCGGATGCTGCTGTTACTGGGCTTGAGGTTTTTCCATGTGGTGATGAAGATGATCCTGGTACTGGCTTCCAACGCAAGCCAACTGTTTGATTTTATTCTTCAACCATGCCACGTGGTAATTGTAAGTTGTAACCATCTAGTAGTTGATATCGAATAAGTTAGTGGATTGAATTTGTAGTATTTGCTAAAATCAAGTATAAAATGATATGAAGATATACTTTTAAATAATATCTGATTTTTTCAATATAGTGGATGTTGTTTTTGCGGTGGAACCAAAATCAAACTAACGTTGAAATGAAACCTACTACGATTTGTAGTTTATGTTAATCACGGCAAAATGTGCACTGTGAAGGGATTTGATACTTGGAAAATCTAAACCAAACATATGCTAAGATAATTAGAGTAAAGCTGAGAGAAAAAATTTGTTATCTAACATGTCTATTTTGATTATATAAGTTTACAGGCTTATATGCTTATCCGTGGTAAGCTCAAAAGTTGGCCTTGCCATACAATGTCCTAGTTAGTTCTTTGAACTTATTTTGATGTAGCTTGTTAATTAATGATTCTAAAAATCAAATGTCACTAGGAAGTAGGAACTGCTTGTCACTTATTTTCAAAATGCACAATGCATTTTTACCTTTCAGATGATTAGATCTGATTTATTGTTAGATTTGAGAGTTTGTTGGAAAGAAACCACAACCAAGCAGTATGTTGAATTTCACCTTCGGTGTAGCATTTGACTATCTAACCTAATACCACCCACTCACCATATCGGTTGGTGTCTCCAAGATAAACTACTTTCTACAGCTGATGCACCCATAATGATCAGTCCTTCATGTTGTATGGTATCAGGTGAGGTAGTCAAATGTTACGCCGAAGATGAAATTCAACTCAAGCTAAAACAATTGAGAAATGATAGCAATGAATTTGTACAAGGGTCTGAATGCTACTTAATTTAGGATACATTATAAGTTAAACAAAAATAATATGGTTAATACAATTAATACTAGTCAATTAACAAACAATCGCCTAATTGATAAATATAGCATAATCTAATATCCCCTCCCTGCCAACGAGTAAGATGGATATCACTCCCAGTTTGAAAGACACAAATGAGAAAGGTTGACAGTCTAATGGTTTAGTGAAAATATTTTCCAATTGTGCAAAACTAGAATTGGCAACAAATGAAAAATTTTGCACTGCAGTTTCGCATGAAACACAAGACAATCAATGTCAATATGCTTCAATAGTTCGTGAAAGATTGCACAGGCAGCAATGTGACAAGCAAATTGGTAATAAGAGTAAAGGACAACAGGGGAGACAAAGGGAATTGCTAATCAAGCAGCTAAATGGTCAGCCATTGTATTTCACAAACATGCTTTTTGGAATACCATTGAATGGAAGAATCATTGAATGGTGTGGAGAGGATGAGTCTGGAAAAATAATCCCTGAGCATGATAACTCTTAATATAATGGAGGGCTGTGTGTAGCCTGCAAGTTAAACTTTGTAGGAGCAACCATACATTGGCTGAGTTATTGGAATGCATAACTCAAATCTGGGTGCGTGGTTGTTAAATAGAGTAGGCGTGCAATTAGTCTACAATAGCTGGTTACATACTTAATAGGTGGTTTTAGAACCAATGGTGATGTGAAGGCTCGGTTCTCCGGCAGCGCTGATGCAGTGCAGGAAACGGAGCAGTGGTGTCGTTGGGTCCACCTGATGTTGTTGTCACTGGATTTTAGGTTTTCCCATGCGATGATGACAATCCTGGTACTGATTTCCAACACAAACCAACTGTTTGATTTTATTCTTCAATCAATACATGTAATTGTAATCTGCATGATCTTTACATTATTAGGTCTGTTTGGAGATCTTATGACATGTCGATAAATTGTATTCTGCTTATTTTTATATGCTCTCCATGATAGTTTATGAAAACAACTTATAGCTTATAAGGGAATTGCTTGACTTTATTTTATTATCTTTTGTTATAATAAACACTTTTGCTATAAGTTTTTTTTTTTTGAAGAAGCTAAACTAACCCAGCTTAATTGGCACTAGAGAGAATCGAACTTGAGACCTTGAGGAGTTTGCTATAAGTTTTTTATTAAGCTGTTTATCCAAACAGGGTCATGTTGCCTTACAAGTTACCATAAAAGTGTATAGTTAGTTAGTCTTCGAACTTATTTTGATGTAGCTTGTTAATTAGTGATTCTAAACAATGTCACTAGGAGCTTGTTGTCACTAATTTTCAAAATGCAGTGCTTTATTTTTCTTTCAGATGATTAGATCCGATTTGTTAGATTGAATAGTATGTTGGAAAGAAACCACGACCAACATAAGGCTAATTGCTTTCTAAATGCCATACAACATGTCATTATATAGTGTACAGGTGATATTAGGTTAGAGGTGGTCAAATGCTACACCGAAGATGAAATTCAGCTCAAGCTAACACAATTGAGAAGTTGAGAAATGATAGAAATGAACTTGGCTCTTTATTGATTGGAAATGAAATATATATACACATGTACAAGGGTCTGACTGCTACTATAAAAGGATAAATTAAGAGTTAAACAGATAATACTGACTATGGTTAATACAACTAATACTAACCATGTAACAAATAATCACATAACTGATAAATATAACAGAATCTAATATGCTTCAGCGGGAGAGTAGATGAATAATACTCCCAGTTTGAAAGAGAAAGGAGAAAGGTGAGTGTCTAATGGTTTAGTCAAATATCTACTCTGCAACAACAAGTCTTTTTCCACTAAGTAGGATCGGCTATATGGATTAAATTACGCCATAATATTTTACCATATATCATATTTTGGTCCAACTCATTGGAATTAGCAACCAATGAGTTTGGAGTGTAATTTCTCATGAAACACAAGGCAAAGGTAATTTGGTAATCAAGCAGCAAAAAGGTTAGCAAATTTATTTCACAAATTGAGTATGCTAGGGCTCTATAAAGTTTCTATGGAGGAACATGAAACTTTCTTTTGCTTCTTGGAACGCCGTTGAATCAAAGAATCAACAAGAAATGCGAAATAAAAGAAAACCAGACACATTGTGTGTTAAGACAAGTTGCCTAATCAGAATCATTGAATGTCATAAGGTCCAGAAAGGACACTGGGAAAAATAATCTCCGAGTATGAGAACTTTTAATATAATGGAAAAGGATTGCTGGGAAAAATAATCCTTGAGCATGAGACCTTTTATATGGAGAAACTTTGTAGAAGCAACCATTACTTACCAAGTTACCGAAATGTTTGACTCAAATGTGGGGGTATGCTTGTTAAGTAGAGTAGGCGTACATCTCGGTGTGACTTGACATAGAGAAAGAATTTTGGTAAGATCACTACCTGTAAGTATGAGAAAAACTGTAATTGAAAGATGAATTTATTTATTTTTAAAAATTAATATTGACTATCTTTTAAGCAAAAACATTCACAATAATTTTACTCATGTAAAAGGCAAATTAAAGCAACACAATGAAAGTAACATATTTAGAAAATTGAGCTAGATTACATTTCGGTGAGTCAAATTCATTTATAATTGGCTTTGTATTAAATATACTAACAATTTCTTTATCAATATAAACAACTCGTTCGTTTGCAAGAAACTCACTGACCATTTGTTTGAGTTTGTTCTTGCAAATTATTTATGCTAACAAACTCTAGTTGTAGTTGCTGAAGGACAAAATAAATCTATCAATCAAGCAACAATCATTTGACTTTCTTGCTTCTACTAATATTCGACAAATAAACTTATTTGAGATAACTAAGTATATTATCAAGGTAAGTATATCTACTCTACTAACTATCTATCAAAATAGATGCCATATGAAATTCCAATTTTAACCTCCGAAGTGGCAATTTAGTAAACTGATTAGTAGAACTTGAATCGGAGAGCTCCACATCTCTTTGATGATGTCATTTGCTTTTTCCCTCCCTCTCACATCTTTTGAGCATATCAACTATTCTCAACATTTGAAATTCAAATTCCCCCTTCTGTCATTTCAATCTACTTTTTTCAAATCTCTCTTCCTTCTTTTTCTCCTATGTCATCATAATCTTCTTCTTCTCCTTCATTATTTTTTTTTACATAACATGTTCTTAAATTTTTGCATATTCAACCAAATCGATCTAAAAAAAAAAGAGGTAAGCTTCAAACTTTGCTCTTTCCCTTTTCATTTGAAAATTTATAGCTCTAACACATCTTAATTTGTTGTTTATGTTTATTTATTTCAGATACAGTTCAAGTGAAACTTGTTGGTTTGAAGTGAATTTCTTTTTCTTTTTTATTGTTTTAACTTTTGTACTATAAAATTTGTCTTTATTACTTCACTTCACAATTTTTTATCTGTTCACAAGCCAAATGTTCACAAAGATTCATATTTGTTTTGTTTTTTCATATTATTTCATTATTTTGTTTCAAAGAAAAACAATGAAGTAACTCAACAAAACTCGTGCGATTCAAGCTGAAAGCATGCTACTCCATGTTTTTTCCTTGTCATCAAATGGTATGAAATTAAGTATATCATTCATTGTTGTGGATTTCAAATTTTGAGTTTGTTTTGATTAAGTATATCCTTCGTTGTTTTTTTTTTGTTGTAAAAAATAATGCATGTTAAGTGTTTGATTTTATTCCCAACTAAAACAAATAAGAGTACAACAAGATATGGTTCTAAAATGCTCTTGGGGTTTAATTTGTAGAAATGCAGGTTAAAGCGAAGTTGTTTTTTACATTTGAGATGTTTAATAGATCTTGAGGTTTGAAATTTTTTATGTTTGAAGAGTATTGATTCATGCATGTCTTTTTCCTTTTTTCAGTGTGAAACATGCTTTTTTATTTATTTTATTTTTGACTTTTTGTAATGGTATATCACTGTTTCTTTTGATGAATTTGGAAAATTATATTTTGATTTTTTGTCATTGACAACAATTGATATACTTTGAGTTCATATTATGGAAGCATGTTTTCATGTAGGCTATTATCACTCTTTTTCTATTATTTAATATATATTAATAAACTTTTTCATCATCACCGTTGATTCATCAATTGTTCGTGAACTGTCAAAACCATTCATTAACTATACATGGACTTTTTATCTATTTCTCTAAAAAAAATGCCTCTTTTATCTATTATAATTTAATAATAATTTTAACCAAACTAAGTCGGTATCATTTCCCACACACAAAGATTATTCTTTTCTAATATTTTTATTTTCTTTATAAAAGTAATTGTTGTGTTCCTTAAAAAAAAAGCAGTACTTGCTAAAGTGAAAATTACATTTACAACCACACATTTGTAACCAAAATCTTATTAGTTGTTTTCTCATCATTTATTTCCCCATGTATTTCTTTGATGTTTGTGGGGGGAGACAAGAACGTCGTTCGCAAGAAAAATATTTCCATGATCAAAAAATGAAGTTAAAGATTAAAATGACAAATTCTGATGATTAGAAAAGAAAAAAGCGTAGTGAATTTGGTAAAAAAAGACATATATTGTTCAATTGAATTTGATATTGAACCAACATGTATTAACTTGTGGTAGGTTATCAACTTATTTCAGATTTTAGAGTGCAAATATGCTATTTTCGGTCAGCAATATAGTTAGTGTAGTTAGATGACATCATTTATTCATGAAAAGTAAATTCTAGACACAAACTATCCTTATTTTTAGTGAGTTGTCAGTTTTTTAAGAAAGGTTATTAATGTGTTTTTCAGTACATATGATTTTCTCATATCAAGAGGGATAATAATAATGCATTTTTCTTAAGATTTCCGTGTTTTCTTTTGTTGGACATGTCTTTTTCCTTTGGCCATTATTTCATTCTTATTAGATTTCTGTGTTAGAGTCTTATTTATCACTTTGGTTTTCTTGCATCTTTGTTGCTATATGTTCCCTCTTTTTTTTTACCAAAGTAAAATAAACTTTTTTTATTTTTATTTTATCAATATAGAGGTTTATATTGTGATTTCAACATCCTTTAAATCATGTAAAGATCCAAAGATATGGCCGACATTGAAACATCACTAAATGTTGCCACAGTATATATTAATATCTTCTCATTTTCCTTAGTCCATATATCGATTTTTTGGTGTATGAACCACCTGACCCGTGTGAAGGATCCAGTATATATATCTGCAGCAAGTACTCTTTCGTGTAAGGTTCCATTGGCAATTAATGCATTATGTATATTACGGTAAAACATCACTGTATACAGTCTTGGATGTCCTTAAAACAAAAAAGTCTCGTATATTCATGTCCTCAGGCCCCTGCTCTAAGCAGACAATATAAAGTGTCTTTATATACTAAAAGGTCCCATTTGCATTGCAGAAATCTACTAACAATCTTTATAATTCAATTTAATAAGACAGGTAGCTATATAGGGGCCGGAGTGGACTGACACTTATCATTCATTCATAATTTACTAATGATCCCATTGTCATTTTATCATATAGTGAGAACACTTACAAACTGCACCAAGAACCACAAAACCCCGTACCGACAAACTAAGATTTTTCTTATCAATTTTTACATCTTCAATTAAATACAAAGTAGAGTTAACTTGTCTGTAAATTAATATAACTTTGTAGGACACATACTAACATGAATTGTCTTTTCCCAATTGAATTTTCTCTATGCACAAGACCACTTGAACTGGTTAATTTTTGGTACTCGACATTTTTTCGATAGAATATATGTGTGTCCAATTTTAAGAAATTATAATTAAGCTGAGTGTATATCCAAGTAGCTTGTTAGGTTTAAACCATTTTGTACCATTGATTGACGTTGTGGTGGATTTTAAAGTTATACATATGTGTCTTTTTAGATGTTATAGTGTCTGGTCACATGTTCTTTGAACACGATACTTGAGATGATCATGACCATTGGTTTTTCTCATTTTGTCCTAATAAATGATTGCATTTAAATCCGACCTTGAGATCTTTGGTACTACACCTTTGCTTGAAGTCTAAAGAATAATTTTATGTAATTTTTTCTCCATAAAATTTACCAATTATTTCTATTTTAGAATCCTTAACAAGTGCTCTAAGAGCATCTCTAATGGGACGTCCTTACTTAACACGGACCGGTCCCTGTTAAGGACCCCCCATTGGAGGAAGAAAAAATGAGTCCCCATTAAGGAACGTGTAACTATATAAAGACCCTCTCTCCTAGGCAACTAACGAGTCTAACGTTTAAAAGAAATAATAAAATATGTACTATGTGATCCCGCTTACAAAAGAAGTAATATTCTAATCATTAATAGTTGTTTTGATTTTAAAAAATAATAATTAATAGTTAGTTTTAAATATTATTTTATCTATTTGTCATCATTTTAAATAAAATGTAATTTATGCAAACTATTATTATTATTTTTTAACGAAGGAATGTAAAATTTGTAATGTTAATTTTTCCATTTTCAAATTATTAGCAAATGTGGCAGAAATTTAAGTTCATACGAATAAATAAATATTTTATAATTTAATTTTTTTAAAGATTATAATTAAATATCATGAGGTAATTTATAACTTAATAAATAAATTATTTTTATTTAATGATGTAAAGTTAGTGGGGCCTATTTAAGTACTTTTCATTAGAGTCCTTATTAGTGTACTCACATTGGAGGCATTGAGTCATTAATAGATACTTTTATTAAAATATTATAAATAAGTGATGTGTAACGTAGAATCCATTTAAGGAGTCCATATTAAAGAACTACTATTGTGGATCCGTCGGGTTTGCCCGTTTAACCCTCCATTTTTAGCAGGGTGGGTTGATAATTTAAACCCACCACAAGTAGGGTGCCCGCTCCGCCTAACCCGCTGAAAATCGGGGCGGGGTGGGTTGGCCCGTTGGGTTGATAAGTTATAAAGAAACTCTCTTTTTCAATTCTTTTTATTTACAAGTCACAGTCAATTTTCCAATTTTCACCTCCATATATTGGGGAAAAAATTCAATTAATTTTGTCACTTTGTTTTATGATTTTAGCTTATATTTTTAATAGTTAATTAATTGTTAACTCACGAAGTTTTTATTTTCAATGTTTTATTGGTTTATTATAGAATTTTAGAAGATGTAATTTATATGTTTGAATAATTATATTCATACTTTTAGTGGAGTCATTAGTTATATATTTAGATTACTTTAAATTTATATATTTTTACATTGTTTATGTGAAGATTTTAATTAATATTTTTTTAAAAAAAAACATTGACGGGTCAACCCTCCGGTCCGCCATAAAACGGGGCGGGGTGAGATTTTAAACCCTATTTTTTTAGTTGGCCCGCCCCGCTCCACCCCTTTTTAGACGGGTTATTGACGGGGTGAGGCTGGACATGGCAGGAACCTTTTTGCCATCCCTATTCGTAATCAATGGAATTGTTTTCTGCTTGCATTTTTTTTTTTTTTAAAATCATTAACA
>Ga0228710_1005125_pt1 | contig 20468 bp, 7 predicted proteins | sample MedpolnodulmetaG_FD_177995 | JGI IMG/M metagenome (GOLD analysis project Ga0228710, IMG submission 177995) | Root nodule microbial communities from Medicago polymorpha collected in Santa Monica, California, United States - pink nodules | ecosystem: Host-associated > Plants > Roots > Nodule... | reverse complement strand
ACGGCGGAGCTTTCCCTCGACATGATCCCGCCGCTAAGCCTGCAGCTCCGGCCGAGAAGCCACCTAAGTTTTACCCCGCCGACGATATCAAGAAGCCACTCCGCAACAAGCACAAGCCAAAGCCCACTAAGCTCAGGTTCTTCACCATCGTTCATTTCTACTGATACAACCTTTTTGTTTGGAAATGTGAAAATTGGTGTTATTTGATGGTAATTACTGAATCAACATATTAGTTTTTTAATTTTATAAAAATCTACAATGGTTAATTAGTTTGTATAAGTCCTTGGACAAGGATGAAATAATAATGTAATATAAATAAATTCACAATTAAATATTTTTTAAAAATTAATATAAAACCGGTTCTAAATCTGGTTCCAGTATTTAAAATGAACTGATCTGATTTTATCAAAATGGTTTGGAAATTCTAGTTGTTACATTTAGATTGTTTATTGGCTTGTTGATTTGATAAAATGTTATGTGAGTTGAATGATTTATATGGTTCTGGTTTTGTTTTCAGGGCTTCCATTACTCCAGGAACAGTGTTGATTCTTCTTGCAGGAAGATTTAAGGGGAAGAGAGTTGTGTTTCTCAAGCAGCTTCCTTCCGGACTTCTTCTCGTTACCGGTAATTATTGGTTTAAGAAATAAACATTGTTTGTCCAGCATTTTTTATTATTGCCTTAGATTGGTTGTAAATAACTATCTATATTTGCTAGTTGTATTATGAGTTATTGTCATAGTTAATAATTTGGTGTTTTTGACAAAGAACTTCTGCTTCAGTTAGTACATATATTCACTGGAAACTTTTTTTGAGTAAATTTACCAGGGTACTTGTTTTGACAGAATGTGTTAATATCATTTTCTTTTTTGAGTTTCTTTTTTACAATATATTTTTTTCAAACTTTTTTTAACAATGTTAATAACTGAGAAAAGCAACATTGGTTAAGATTGTTAGTAATCTCAACCTCAGTTCATGGGCAATACGTATAGGAAGAAAAGTAAGCGACTTTTTGCCCTTAAAGGTAGAGAGAATCATTGTTCATGAGCTTTGTATCCAGCCTATATATATTTATTGTATTTTTAATTAATGAGTGATTGTCATGATAAATAATTCATTTTGATAAGTATTTGCATTTGAAACGATGACTTGGATTTTATTGCTTTGGTTAGTAGGAATTGCTTATCTAAGTTTATGGATGTACTTTAGACACTGTTATGCTCATTTTCCGAAGCCAAATTTAATCATGCTTCCAAATTTAAGTTGTTTGCTTGATTATCTGCTGTTTCTTTTTCACTAACATTTGATCAATAAACTAACTTGCTCATTGCTTTCCGTTGTGTATGTCCATTTGCTTGCTCAAACTAGTTTGTATCTGGGTGTGTTTCAATATACTTGGCCAAACCTTGTAAGCCCTGTTTATTTCAATAGGCTATACTTAATTATGCTCCACATATTATTATTGAGTTAAGCTGTTTGCTTTATTGCACCTCGGAGTCCTGTTGTTTAATATCATTGACCGTGCCTTCCATTGTCTATCATCACTTGCATGCTCAATAAACGTGGTTGTTATATCTGGGGGTGTGTTTTCAAAAATACTCTTGCATTAGCCTGAGATGCATATTATGAAGACACATACATTTACATTGATACTCATCCTTAAAGATATGCTTTTAGTCTCCACTCATCTCTAACCAATCATTTGTTCATTCTCATTACCTTAGGTCCATTCAAGATTAACGGAGTCCCCTTGAGACGTGTGAATCAGGCTTATGTTATCGGCACATCTACCAATGTAGATATTTCTTCGGTTAATGTCGACAAGTTTGATGACAAGTACTTCTCAAAGGAATCCCAGAAAAAGACTAAGAAGGGAGAGGGCGAGTTCTTTGAGGCAGATAAGGAGGTTTGTTTGAGTTTTGTAGTTTTGATAATTACTGTTTGATCATCTGAGTTGCCTTTGTTTGCTGATCTTTAAAATATTGTTGCCTTTTAGGATAAAAAAGTGCTCCCCCAAGAGAAGAAGGATGATCAAAAGACTGTTGATGCTGGTTTGCTAAAAGCCATTGACAGTGTTCCAGACTTGAAGACTTACCTTGGTGCTAGGTTTTCCTTGAAGGCAGGTGTGAAGCCACATGAGTTGGTCTTCTAGAGGAAATAAGAGTCTTAGAGAATTGTTTTTTGCCCTTGATTTTTGTTGTTTGTCAAACTATCTTAAGTTTTAATCATTTACAATTTTCTTGTTATTAGACATCCGAAAAAGTTGTATTTTATGTTCTCTGGTATTTTCCTTAATATATTTTGTTCTCATGAACCATCCAGCCTGTGCTAAGTTTTATTGCTGTTATACCACACTAAAAGGGATAAAAGGATTTTGCTCACGTACTCTGCAAAACTGATTCATTTTATTGTTTGCTTATTATGTTCAAAATTCACCATTCTATTCAAAGAATATAAGATATTGACAGTATTTTCGTAGACTTGAAAGTTGGTTAATGGCCAAGGGTAATGTTTTTGCTTGATTAACATTTTCCTGCAGCGTGTGTCCTCGATAAACACTACCCTATTCTAAACTCTATCTCAACTTTAGACTGTTTGTGGTTTGGGAGGGTCATACGAATTTGAATGGAAGGGGGAAAGAAATGGAGATTTGGTGTGCTGAGATTGATGTGAAGAAAGAAGAATAAGGATGATGAATTATGGGGTGAAGTTTGTTGGTTGAATAATGTTCTTTCTGTTCCTAAAGGATCTTCCATTGTTCATTGTTCTTGTGATGCATTGTGATTGTGTCCGGTGGCGGTTTCACCGCCCGGCGACCTCGGGCAAGCGCCCGGGTTCCGACCTAAATTTTTTGCATTTTCTTATGTAAATTCTATGAATTTCTTATATAAACCCCTTGGACAATTTCTTTAGATTTTTTGCTTGTGATTTCTTATGCAAACACCTATAAATGTGTTGCAATTTTTTTTGGCCCATTCTTTATAATAATCCTGGCTCCGCCACTGATTGTATCCATCTTTCACATTGTGTGCCTTGTAAGGTATTCAACTCTTGTTTTGTCTTTTGTTACCACCTTTAGTTTTGTACTTTTGTACTTGAATATAAATAGTCAAGTACAATCGGTGTAACCTTAAGCAACTGATCATATGGCATTGAATAAATTAATTGCGTTGTTTATTTCATTATATCAGATCAGTTTTCTGTCATGGTTTTGCAGGATAAATATACTTGGTTTTGAGGACTTACCATGAGTCATAAATAATTTTAATTTCGATATGTTCTATTCCTTCATTCATTGGATGGGTGGGTGTTCAAAATTTAAATTGCAATATTGGTCGCACTTTCATAACATGTTAACACTTGACAAGGTTTCAAATTTGATTGAATATCAAAATCTAGCTACTAGCTAGTTCAAGGCTTACAACAATGACTAGGATAAGGCTTGGTTGTTGTTGTATAGTTTTTTCTTCCATCTCCTTTTTGTAGGCAATGCATGAAATTGTTTGTTTTTTTCTTTCTTTCTTTCAGGTCACCTGTTTCTACCAACACATGTCCTGCTAGTTCAAGATCTCCAAACATCACATTCTTACCTTAATTTCTCCTCCTTGGCCTCACAAATTCTTTCTAGTTTGATCTGGTGTCATTTATTGCTCCACTGGTGTATGAATAAACAAGTTGCTCAAGTAGCAGTAGTACATATTTACAACTGTATAGTTAGCATGTACTTCCATAGATGTGTGTCATACTCCCTTTATTTGCGTTTTCTATCATGCGAATCCTTAAGTTCCACGTAGTTGTTGAAGCTTAATTCATTCGCACAAATTGGACAAGATCTTGTAGAAAACGTGGGCTTGTGAGTTATGACTGTCAAAATTGTTGGTTGCAAGGGTTGTAAAATATAACAACTATCAACTGTTGGTGTGTATGTGTTCAGTTGGAAATTATCCACAGGGCTCTTGTCTTCGTTTCACCTTACTTGTTATTGATGGATCTACAAAGCAATGCTTGGTATACATTACGTCTCGTTCACTCACATCTCTTCAGATGTATTTCAATTGCAGCATCAAAAGTGTACAGGTGTCGAAGCGATTTGAGCGAAAGGAACGTAAAATAAGCAATAAAATAGCAAAATTGGTGAGTATAGCTCGGTTGGCAGGGATATGCATTGTTATATACAGGGACCGCGGCTCGAACCCTGGACACCCCACTAAGCTACTTGACCAAAAAAAAAAGAAAGCAAAATTGTCAACAACAAAAAACAAAATAATTAGTGCAAAAGGAAAAAGTAAAAAGTAGACTCATCCCATACGAACCCCATGTTACTATGGTCTACTCCCCTACGAATCAGAGATTAAGACCAAAATGTTTGGTATAGTAAACCCACTAAGCTAGACTTTTGAACAAAAATAAAAATTATAACAACCCCATCCCAAATGATAAATTCCTAATTCTATTCTAAGTAGGGGTGGGCAAAAACAAAAAAAAAAAATCAAACTGAACTGTCCTCTTCCCCCAGCTTTGCTCCGTTCGCCCCCCTTCTTTTTCGGCTTTCCTGTCCTCGCCGGATCTGTCTTCAGATCTAGTTGGAGGTTGTGAGGAGGCTACAAGTTAGGTGGTTCCGGTGGTGTGTAGCTGTGTGTGGTGGTGGTGTTGTCTTTGCCTCGGTTTGGAGGTGTTGTTTTGTGAGGTGGTGGTGTTTTCGCGGTGGTGTTTAGGCGGTGGCAGTGGTGGTGTTGCGTGGGGGTGATGTTACGGTGGTGGTGGTGTGGCTGTTGCGGTTTCCGCATCACCGAATCTCCAGATCTTCCGTTGGTTGTTTAGGCTTGCTTGCAGTGGCTTTGTTCTTCCCGGCGACAGTGGACGGAGCTGCTGCGCGTCTCCTTGATCTGCTATGTTTGTAGTTTTCTTTTGGGTCTATTTTTTTGGGTTGTTGATTGTTGTTCTTCCCGGCTGTGCGTTTTGGTTGTGATTTTGTTGTTAGTTTCGTCGGCTGTGTGTTTTGGTTGTTGTGTGGTCGTTTGTTTGTGTCGTATCCATCTGTTTGTTTGTTGTGTTGTGGTTGCGTGTTAGGGATGTGTTCTGTGAAGGGACTCGGGTCGAGACTGTTTAAGGTCTCCCTCACCCTCAGCCCTTTGGTGGTTCACTGCTATGCATTTTGGTATGTTTTGTTTGTGTTTGTTTTGCCGTGTTTGTGTTTTAGGTTCTGAGCTCTATCTCGGGTCTAGGGTCGAGGCAGTTTAGATCTCCCTCAGCCTCTTGGTGGTTCTCCGCTCAGCTTTCTTCCTGGTCTGTTTGTGTTTGGTTCTGTCTAGGGTTGAGGCTATTTAGATCTCCCTCAGCCTTTTGGTGGTTCACTTTTTTGTGTTATGTCGGTGTTGTCGTTTTGTTCCTTCGGAGCCTTGCCGCTGGAGGCCTCCTGCTCTTGGATTAGGTTCTAGGTGCTTGGTTGTTGTTGCTCGAAAGAGCTAGGGGTCCAGATGCTTCGTGTTGACAGAGTAGTCGTTTGTTGCACCTTAAGCCTTCCTGACTGCTCAGTTGCAGGCGTGTGCATCTCCTTCACGATTAATCCTCCTTCTTCGCAACTCCCGGATCCTTCGTCGTCGTAAGGATCGTGGCGGTTTGTGGCTGTCTAGCCGAGGGTTGGGGTGTGCGCCGATCTTTTCTGGTGGTGGTGATGCAGGTTGATTTGGTGGCTTGTTTTGATTTGTTTGTGTTCGAGTTGGTTCGCTTTGCGCTACTATTCCGCCTTTTTTTAGGTGTCTGCTCTGGTGGTTCGTGAGTTGAGGGGTGCCTTTTTGACTTGTGTCGGGAGTCTTGTGGGCCGATTGCTTTTGATTCGAGGTCGGGAGCAAGTTTGTGACTCAGATCTCTTTAGGTTGTTGTGATGTCTCCTCCGATATACCGGAACTTGAGTGGTGGTCGAAGTTGTACGTTTGAAGCATTATCACTGTCGGGTGCCTAATTGACCACTGTTGGCAGTGTTGGTTCTTTGAGGAGCTATTGTTAGGGGTTTCGACATTTTGAGGGTGCTGGTTGTTTTTCTTTGGGAGTTTTTGGTGTTTTTTTTTCTTTTCTTGGTGTAATGCTTGGATTTAATCCCCTTATATATAATATTTTGCCATTCAAAAAAAAAAGGAGAAAGTAAGGAAAACTAAGAATCTACATTTGGACAAAGGAATCGTGAAAATAAACATGTATAATTATATGTGTATGTATCTACGCGTGCGTGTTCGTATGCATGCCTGTGTGACTTATAAAAAAAAAAGGGTAGCATGCTTATACTTCGAACAATGCACTCAAAATCCTAGGGATGAGTGTACATTAAGTTGATGGCAACGAGCATAACTTGACCGTGATGGAAGAAGACATGGTTGTTTTTCTAAATAAAAAAGATATTTCTTCTTTCCTCTCTCGCCTATTGAATCTCTTGCACTTTTCACATGTATTAAGAAAAGTGATTTATAAATTTAACGTGTCTATTTTGACCCTATAAAAGCTACATACAAACTGAAAAGACGATGCCTTGATCTTAAAGTTATATAGGAACTTTATCTACATGGTTACATCCACATGTGGATGGAAGTCACTAATTTTGAATTTATGAGTATAATATTGAATAAATAATAATATCTTTCAAATCAATGTTGCCAAAAAAATTCACTCTAATTTAACGTTGTACTGAAGGAACTAACCCAAGAAAATGCTCAAATACCAACAATAAAAATTCCATAAAGCTTCATATAGCTCCTAGAAATTTCAGTGAGCACAATCCAATAAATAGTCATAAGGTATCCTTACCTTAATGGTGGCAGCAATTTGTGAAATAACTGGAAGAAGATACTCGTGCAATCTACCTATGCCAATGGCTGCTATGGTAGAAGTAAAATCAGATTGGCCAATATATAATATATAGAGATTTTCCAAATATATCTTGTGATGAATGTTTGTTCCCTGAATTAGGGCAACCCGGTGCATTAAAGCTCCCACATACGCAGAGTCCGGGAAGAGGTCCCACCATTTGGTGTATTGTACGTAGCCTTACCCTGTTTTTTACACAAGAGGCTGTTTCCAGAACTTGAACCCGTAACCTTCCAGTCACATGACAACAACTTTACCAGTTGCGTTGTTCCCTGAACTGCCGAAATAAAATTAATATATTACTAAACAATGAAAGGGAAACAACTTGTTCAAAAAAATAAAAAATGAAAGGGAAACAAATGGAGCAGGAACTAAGAAGTTTGTTTTGTGCATTTGGTACTTTGTTCACCAACTTCATAATTAGGTTGTAAATTGCTTTATTTGGTTAGACTGGATAGCAAGGAGAAAGGGCTGACCCTAGTGACAAACACAAAAATATTAGTGCAATGAAATCGACCAGTAGCACTGAAAGTCATTGGTTCCGTAATCAAAGACTACAATACACATATATATAAAGGAATTAATCAGTGCAATGTGAAATCTCCAAAATTGAGAAGAAAATAAATCAATAATAGATGCATGTGACATGACGATAGACGAGACTAATAACTTCATGTCTAAAGGGAAGCCATTGATTGAACCTTTTCGAGTGCAATCTAAAAGCAAGCCACTATTTGAGTAATAACTTGGTTAACAGGTGCAAGCATAGATCTAGTGTATGTATATCATTTCTGCAGATTTTTATTGAAAGGAGGATGAAATATGATAATTGAATCCAAACTTGACAGCCTTTCATTTTTCAACTTGGATACAACGAATATATAAAGAAGGTCCTACAAAGTTCATCATAAGAATTGTGACCGTCCACACCAATTCGACATTTGACACTTGGATAGCTGTGCAGAAGCTTTAGGTGACGCCTAATCGAATCTCTCAAAGCCATTACAACCTGTGTGAGAAACCAGGAGTATTATTAAGGACAAGCATGAATGTAAGTATATAACACACACATGTATAGGGTCAGTGATTATGTGAACCTGATGATCGGATGCACTGCGATTCTAGCCACACTCATTATGTCCTCGTTGAATCGAATGCTAAGACTGCACCACATATGTTATCACCATAATCCAATTGGTCACTCACTAAGGCAAGCACCTGCATTTGGCATGTAATAATTATTATAAATCTTAAGTCTCCAACCATAAACAACAGAAATGTAATTTTAATACAGGGTGTAGATGATGAGATCGAATTCACCAAGCAAGAGAGATTCCAATTGGTAATTTGGCCGATCCATAACTAACATAAATAAATAAACTTAAAAACACCTGAAGGACTCTAGATCAACAAAATCATGTGGATACCAAATAAAGATCATAACCAATTTCATTTGTTAAATTGCCATGACAGTTTTCCTTTATTATGTTAACTTCCAAAAGACCAGCATTATTCACCCAGGAAATTAAAAACTATTTCGCACATATGATCTATTAATAGTGTATACCAATAAGCAGTTAGAAGTTGTTATCATTGTAATGTTTATAATAAACAGTGTTCTAAACAAATGAGAGGGCTCTAAGAATTCAAGATGCAAGTAATAATAGTAGAGCTCATTCCACGTAGAGAAGTCATATACATCGAGTAGAATAGTTTAGTTTCTAAACTGAGGAAGACATGTTTTAAAACAACCTAGTGCATATTATGCAGTGAATTCTTCAGTAAACAAAGGAAATTATAAACGACTATACATAGAAATCCTAAGTACTAATTCAACATGCAGAAGGGGACACAACTCGTATGATCGCATGGCCTATGAGGTTCCTCGCAATTTGGACAACACTGGTTTACATCATACAGTGAAGAGGAAATATTTGCATGGAAAATAAAAGAAATGTATTCTACATAAATTCAAAAGACGGTTAAAATTAATGAAGGCCAAACAACTTTTTTTTTTTAACTGATGCAATGCAACTCAAGTTTCACTAAAAGATCAATGGAAAAAAAATGTAAGAGCAACTAACCATCCCAGCTATTTCTAAATGGATAAGGTGTGGGTAGTTTTACAATAACTCCGATAAAACATTGGTTGCTTTTGATAATATTACGTAGCATATACATGAATAGACTAAAGAAAGATCTACCACCACAGAAAACTTGAAGTCCCCTTCAAAGTGAATATTACACAACAAAATAGTACAAACCAAAAAATAAATTGTTGAAGACAGTGTGGGAAAATGTTTTTCTACGGTGAAATCAGATATTGTTTGAAATGACACTCATTATCCCCACAACCCTTCAACAATCAACATGGGGTTCACATACAGATCTGTATGAACTATAATTCTTTTATCTTAAAATAACGTGTTTTTTGTTTTTTATTTCATTTTTCAAAAACTGCTTATAGAGGAGGACCTTTAAACTTTTCACCACCCCAAACTTGAACGCAAATATGTTTAACGGAAGCTTTGCCAACATCAAACCAGTGCACTATGAACAACCATATGAATATATACATCAGGAATCATAAATGAATGTAAATCCTTTACACAAAAACTCATGACAGGCCTTTAGCATATTGACACACCAAACAATAGTTTCGCACTTGAAATCCTCTTTTGCTCCCCATGTCAGATATTTTATTAAGCGTAAGGACAACACTTACATGGCCACAATCAAGTAGCTTAACAACTAAAATTGACATTGGGATAACAACTCACAACATTTTAACAATTTGACATATAAATTTGCAAATGAAACATGGAGAAGATAGAAATTTACAAAGAACTGATGGGGCTGAGGCTTATAAAGAATATCAAGAGGAAGAACAAACCAGCAAGAACACGCAAATGCATTTAAGTGTTTCCCTGGTGTGAAAAGAAAACTGCTTGACTTGAAGCATAACAATAGCTTGCATTCATATGAAATGGGACTCATACCTTAACAGCAGAAACAGCAAAACGATGAAGATTCAAACGTAGAAGTCCAGGGTTTGAGTAAATGGGAATCAAACCAATTCAAATTTATCTGACACCAAAATCTTCCAACGATTTGGTATGAAATTCAAATGAAGCAATTGGCGCTAAAACGAAATCCTTCAAAATCGATCTATCTACAGCGAGAAATCCACTAAACGCTTTGTGAAGATTATTGATTTATGCGTATGAACACAACACAAGTATTGATAATTACCCACAAAGTTAGGTGCATGTACCTTAGTATCCATTTATGACATCCCTGTAACAAATACGTAAGTTTAAGGTCAAAACTGATCAATATATTTCCGAAGGATATGCCCAATAAAGGGATGGTAACTTCGGTTATTTTCAGAGTTGAAGAATATTTCAAGTCTTTCTTCAAAAAATAAACCGTCGACCATTTTCGAGGGCTTCCATTCCATGCTCAACTCAAAAAGCAACGATCCTGACATGTTACAACAAATTTATAACTTCTCAAATTGACATGTTACATCAAAAGTGTGCAAAAGAAATTTAAGTAGTTATACTTGAGACTTGAGAGAATTTCAGTGTCCAAGATTCAACATTAATACTAGAAGAAACTTGTGAGAGAAGTTTCTAAGATGGTAGGAGGAGACATTTGACATCCATTCATTATATAAGTTAGTTTCTTTCTTTCTTTCTTTCATTCATAAATAGTTGAGTCAAACTTCATGCAATGAAATTCGTTTCTCGTTCCAAAAACTTGCATACTAGATAGCACATCCGCCCTCATATAATATCATATCTAATCGTTATTAATTCGAGCAAGTATATATGTAACTCACTTACACACCTTTAATTATAATAATAGTACCATTTCCATTTTTTTAAAGTAATAGTATTTTCTTGTACTTTTGTCTTTGATTTTTGCAATTTTATGTTTGTTCTTTCTTCTTCTTACCATTTTTTTTTGTTTATTTTACAATCATGTGTTTCTTACATTACAAATTAAGAGGAGTTCCTTAAAAATCTAACTTAAGTTCTAGATTGATCTTTCATATTCATTTGTTGAGAAGATATATTTCCACCACATAAACAGTTGATCACTATACCAATAGCAAAATGAAAAACACATTAAAATAAAAGTTATTTTAAAATCGAAACTTTATTTATAAATATCGCGATACACAATTCATTTTGTGTTGGTAATTCTTTTGTTACGGACACTATTCTACCACAAACATTTGTTTTTTTTTGACGAAATATTCTACTACAAACTTTGTGACAAAAAAATAATAATGATTTTTATTTCCTACTCTTACTAATTTTATAATTTTTGCAAGTGTTGTGGAAGTGAACTAAAATTTGGTGTTTCTTTTATTCTCATTAGTTGAAAACTCTATCTCACAAGCTGAGTTTTTTCCAACATATCTATCTAAGTTCTATCACATATCCAACGCTGTTCATCTAGCCCAAATAAACTCGTATCACGAAAATGCACCAACCCAAATCACATATCTCAATTATTATCACGCTATTGACTAGTCACTAATGTATGATCAATTACAGTATGATCATTAATCATATATAAACCACACATTTTGGTATCTCTACCTATTATATTTGCGCATGCGAAATTTTTATTATCACATGCTTAGTACTATAGTGTCATAACCTAATCCATCAAACATGCTTCTTGATAACCATTTCTCCTACGTTCAGCAACATACTTTATATTATGCAAAAGAAACCCAGGGTCATTGAACATCATAAGTCAAATCAAACCCATATCTTGAACCTTACAAGGCTTAAGCGTTATAAGTCGAACTGAACCCATATCTTGAACCTTACAAGAGGGTGGAGTTTTTGAAGCAACGTTCTTCTGAATTGCTTCTTGTAACTGGTAACTTTGTTGATAAGGGTTTCATGTAGCTGATTTGTTGATCTTGTCCATCAATTAAATTTATGATCTTATTCTTTATATGTATTAGGTAATCAAATTTAGAAATGTTGATGAGATATACAGCTTATAACACAAGTGTTTATCATGATAAGCATTTATGTATAAGCTATTTTTATGCAAAAGATAAAATAATATTACTTTGTAAGAAAATTGTTACAAGCTGTTTTAAAAGTTATCCCTAACAGTTACAAAACTTATGTCAGTAGATAAGCTTAAATAAGTCAATTCAGACACACCCAATAAGCTCAAATAACCCAATTTAGACACACCCAATAAGCTCAAATAATCCAATACATATAGACCCATATCCATTAGTTGATGCTAATAAACATTTCTGGATATGTTCTTCTAGGGCATACTTTTAATTTTGCATAGCAAGTGATGTCAATATTGAATATCACAGGGTAACTTTTTAACAGGCACCACTAGTCTTCTGTGTCTTGTCTTCTCTTCACTTGTTTTTTTTACTTTGCATCTCAGGTCCCTTCAAGATCAACATAGTTCCTTTGAGACGTGTGAATTAGACCTATGTGATTGGTACATCAACCAAAGTCGATATCTCCATTGTTAATGTGGATAACCTTGATGATAAGTACTTTTCAATGGAAGCCCCAAAAGAGAAGAGCAATGGAGAAGGCGGATTCTTTGAGTCAGACAAGGAGGTGAGTTTTCAATCACATAGGTCTAATTCACATGTCTCAAGGCGTTACCTCAGCAGATGAAAGATGACCAGAAAACAGTGGATGTTGCATTGATAAAAGCTATTGAGAGCGTTCCAGACTTGAAGATTTATCTTGGTGCCAGGTTTTCTCTCAAGGCAAGTGTGAGAGAAAATCGCATAAAGAAGTGTTTTTAGGCCTAAGAAGATTGAAGTGTGTAAACGATGGGTATTTGGTAAGAATAACCAAAAAAGTGCTTTTAAGCCTAAGAAGACTGGGCTAACTTATTCAGGACAATTCAATTTCATTTCTCAGTAATTACTATTCACACTCTCATTTTCTATTATATATACCCATGCATAATCTTTTGATGTTGTTTTTCCAAGACACTGTTTGAAAATTAATTGACTTTTTTGGGGGTTGGATGCTTCGGTAGTTCAATTGGTTTGTGTTAAGGGATAAAAAGTAGGAGCTTCGAAGTAACCTTATAGAAGAAATTTAACAACTAATTATTAACATTCTTTCTAAAAAAACTAATTATTAACATTTATCATTAAAAAAAAACTTCTCTTCAACAGAAAAAAGAAATAGAAAAGAAAATTAACTTTCGAAAAGGTATTGACTAAGGTTGTAGGATAAGTAGATTTCAATAAATAACATTCCAAATTTTACAATTTTTGGAAGGAACTCTAGTTAAGGATGTATCTTTCGATGAGTTCAAATTTTGGCAAAAACAAATTAGACTTAATTTTACTTACATTCTTGCCAAATTAATGTTAAAAACAAAATAAATTGCTTAGCTGTATTTGTAAATTAACTTGTGAAAATGCCAGGAAACTTATATCCACGTAAAAAAGTGTACTTGCTTAATAGTAAGCTATAACTACTTCCTTAAAAAAAAAAAACTAATTCTACAGCTAGGACTCTAGGAGCCTAGGATTACGATTTGTTTCCACATCTGATTTGATACTTATCTGTATTAGATTATCATGTTCATGTGAAGCTTTTCATATACCAAATATTATAATAATTCATTCCACTGTTCCTCAAATGTCCATATCATCGAGTCAAAAAGAAGAAGAAAAAAATGTCAATATCAGGTACTTGTATTTGCCTTTGTTTTAAATACATATATTTGTTTTAAATACATATATACATGTGAGGTATACCCACATAAATACGGCAAAACTAAGAGCATATGACAAAAATCAAAACATAATAGTAAGCTTATATGTCATAGTCACTAAAAAAAACTTGTAAAGTATTTTCCAGCGGCGTATCCATGAGCTTAACTCACTTGGTAAAGGATAATGTATAATTTATACAGGGGTCAGAGTTCGAACTCTAAACACCACACTTATTCATCTTTAAGGTGAATTTCTTCAGTCGCTAGGTTACTTGACAAAAAAAAATTATTTTCCATCAGCTCTATATCGTGGTCATGTAAAAGGTTGTCCCAAGAACTTTTATGTAACTACTTTATGTCTTTATCACCCATGAGACTTTTTTTTTGTCATTCAAAGTTTCGTACTTGTAGTAAGCACTTATTACTTATTGGTTATAATAATTGAGTACACTATAATGTTGGATATAATATCAAATATATTATTTATGGTTTGATGAGGATCAAAATTTAATTAATTAGACATTAGAGGTAAGATGCAAAGCAGGTCCTGTGATATCTCCTATGTTTGTTGACAGCTATGCAATAAAGATATGGGTGGATTGGATTCCAAAAAATAATACGTAGAATAAATACTTTACTGGAAACACTTTTAGCAACATTTTTTGTAAGGGCGTTATAATATTTTTCCAAAATTTGATAAATGTCATTTCATATTGATGGTTGATATCCAGGGGTCTTGTGTTGCTCAAAACAAACAAATTAGCATATCAGAAGATAGCTTCAGATAGACTATTTTCATAAGAAGGAAAACAAGGGTAAAGAAATACACTACTAGAAGCTAACTTTCGATAGAGCAATTATCGAGCACATGAATAAAAGTTCAGAGTTTCTTTTCCATCCTCCCATAATTACTAAAGATGATTAGGTGTACCGTATAATTTGGGCCCATCAACTTTAGGATCAGGTATTTGATCTTTAACTAGGGAAACTTGGTTATAATAAAGTGAAAATTGCTCTTCTCCCATATAAAATTGCTCACTTCCACGTAAACTGAACAAAATACTTTCAATATAAATTAACTCACATTTAGTAATGTCAACATGAGTTAACTCCGCTGATGTATATATGTTGTTTTATATACGAAAACATATCCTTTTAAGAGAAAATCAAAGAAAGAAACCAGCAAGCTCTATTGCCTTATTGATTGATGTGTTGGCAAATAGAAAGTTTGTAGTTAATGTTGCGTGTCACATTCTCTTCGTCCACCCATGAAAGTTAGGTGCCTTGCTACTTGACAACTGCCACGTGGACTTAACTCGTAGTCATCATCATACTTCAAGGTATCCACAGCAAATGGTACATACCTCTCTGATTCATTTGAAACTTAGAAGATCAATTAACTAGGTGAATAATAGTTCCAATGTATACTAAATATGTTGGTCCATCCGTATATTGTAATTTTGGTGAAAATCAAAATGTAATACATTAAAAGCCACTATATCATGTTAAAAAGCCACTTACAGTTTTTGTTTTTGTTTTGAGAGAAGCCACTTACAGGTTTGTACCTCGCAAATGTAATGCATTAAAAGCCACCATATCATGTTAAAAGCCACTTACAACCCAATGTGTGTTAACTTAAGTTGGGATTTAACGTGAATTAACTTACGTTGAAGGTATTTCGGTCAGTTCCCGTGGAAGTGGGCATTTTTGTATGGATGAAGGGCAATTTTTTAATAAAGTTGGAAAATTTCTCTTCTCACCCAACAATTTTTAAAAACTACCCATGTTTAGATTCACTTATTCCAAACGAGAAAATAAACATCATTTTGTTTGCGTTTATCATTTCAATACATAAAACAAATCTAGTCTGGATTAATAATTTTGGATAGGTGCAATTTTTTAGAAATGAATAGAGGGGAAAAATATTCCTCTAAAACGACACTTATTTTGAAAACTAAAAAAAATTATTATTGTTTTGAAAACTAAAAATGATATTTATTTTAAAATAATTTTTTTTTATTAAAACGATACAGTTTAAAACGGATGGAGTAATAATTAAACTATGTTCACGAGACGCATAGTTTTTTTAGGAAGTACTACAATAATTTTATTTTTTTTTGGTACAAAGTACTACAATATGTTTTAACTATTGGCTTTTGGTCACAAGACAAAAATCACATAAACATTGAAAGCAATGATGAGCCCACATGTCCAGAAATGATAAGAAATACCTGAAGAATAATAAATGAAAAGGAAAAAAAAATGTTCCTCTAGCCCATTCAAGATAAATACAAGGCATGTAACAAAAAAAAAGATAAACATGAGGCAAAGAATAAACGTAACAAGATATATAAATATGAGTTGAGTTATTTGAACAACCATTTGATAATTTTTGAGACAACTATAATTTTACAAAGAAAAATAGGTATTAACATAAAAACCAAAGCAATAGAGAGAAAGTAAAAACACGATGTAAATATGAGAGAGAAAGTTGTCACAAAAATTATTAAAAAATGATTGTACAAATATGATTTCTCTATAAATATGACTCTAAATTGTTACCCCCACCAACACTCTAGAGGATCCGGTTGCCACTTCCCTCCTGCAGGCTACGAGTTATTATTGGCCTCATCAATTGTACCACCTCTAATTCACTTGGGTTGGTCTAGTGATATTGACTTGGAATATGGGAGGTGTTCATCCTCAATATCTCAAGTTCAATTTTCTCTGATGCCAATTTAGATGAGCTAATTTAGCTTCTTCAAAAAAAAATTGTACCACCTCTTACTTTTAATTCAAACGCTTGTTGTTTATTCTTAAGAAGCAAAATATATTAGTAAGATCTAACCATTCAAAAACATTTGAATGAGATGGTAAAAAAATATCTTGCAGCTTAAATATATGTCTTGAATTTGAATCCAACCTTTAAAATGCAACTTTAAAATACCTATATGAACCCAGCACTCAAAACACAACTTTAAAATACCTGATTCACACCAAAAGAACATTCAAACGCTGAACTATTAAACTCTCTGAACTGATATCTTTGCATGATCTCTTGAGCAACACATTATTCTATCTATCACACGCTTAATGTAAATTTAGATTTTCTTTATGGTAGATTAATTTTTCTTGACAGAATATATATATAAGTCTAGACTCTAAAAAAAAGTATAAGTCTAGATTAAAATACTCGCAATTGCATTTTTTAGATTTTTTCTTTCGTTATTGTCTTATTAACAAAAAAAACTTCAATATTTTTAGTTTATAATATTAAATATATTTTAGCTGACTTTTACTAATATTCAGTTACACTGCACATAATACATAACCTCAATAAGCCACCAATGAATTATTTATAACTTAATATGGATTTTGCCTTTACAATGAGTGGATTGATTCCAAAAATACATTTTATCCCCTCTCTCGAACCAAAGGCAACAAGCTTTGTAATACCTGCCCACAAAGGAACAGACACTTAATTTGGTAATTGAAGCACACTCTTGAAATTAGTCTTTAAATTAAAACCTATAAAAGTTTCGTAAGTTATTCTCTCGTCCAAATATTTAATTGGCACATTTGTATATTCGTTAATGGTTCTTACATCATCAATATTGTCCTTAAAGGTCCGTCTGAACAATTTTTAATTTTCAAACAGGTCTAAAAACAAATTCAAAATATGGGTCTTTTATCCACATATGAGACCTTTTTTGTTTATCAGATGTAAGGAAAAAATAAATTTTTGTCAGTGGATCTATATAGTTAAATAATTTTTCCCTTGGGCCCTCCCGAGTCCCCAAAATATAATTAAAAAAATAACAATTTAGTCCAACAATGTTCAAAAACTTATATTAAATACTTTCAATCTCTAATCTCACATCTTCATTTTTAAATTGCAGACCAAATCAAGTTTTTGAAGGTTTTTGAAGTTTCTATGAATCTCATTGACTAAGCAAAGGAACAAGCCATAGAGGACCATCTAAATCTCCATGGACAAATTGGATTTGTTCTGGAATTTTGAAAACAAAAAAGTTAGATATCTAGAAGGAGTGAGGTTAGAAACTGGAAGACTAAATTGTGACATTTAAGAATTATATATTTTTGATGTCGATGGACTAAATTGTTGTCTTTTACGATACTTTAGAGTCTACATTTATGTATTTTTACAGTTTAAACAAAAAATTGATAGAGTACATCGATGCAGTACAAATCCAAATTCGCTAAAAACAAAAAGGATGGATCTGTGAACAAATTCACAACATCCATGTTAATAGCACAAAACGGCAAAGTACATATGCCTACAAATATGACTATATTCATGTCTTCGGATCTGCAACGTTGACGAAGCGAAAGTCATTGTCATTGATCGGATTTGCACTTGCTCAAAGCTAATATTTCAACCTGAATCAAATAAACACCGCACTAAGACGAGAAATAAAAAACACACCGCACAAAGACGGGAAATCAAAACAAACAGAGTCGTTCAGAGACGACGAAATCACAAAAACAAACGAAAGAAAACAGAAAATATGTGAAATCACTTATTCAATTTAGGATAGAAGGAAAAACAATCTGGAGGGGTGATTTTTGGTTCAAAATTGACTCTAAATCACCCTTCTGAAAAGAAGAAGAAGAAAGGGGTGACGACTAGGATTTGAGATGGAGAGAAAAGAGAGAGGAAGAAAGGGGAAGACTCCTAAGTGTTTTGAATATATGTTTTAATCATTTAGAAACCAATTTAAAGAGATGTTGATAATTTAGGGGGTTAAAGTGTAGAAACATGGTGAGCTTTGCTAGGGTTTTAAAGAAAAATAGCGAAACAACTTTTTTGAAGAGGATCTCCTTCACTTCAACAAAGCATCACAAAAGTGCAAGTTAATGACGAAATAAATTGAAGCGTCTAGTATTGAGAAGCCAAATCATGCTACGTTATACAGGGACAAGCTGCTCAACCTATTTGGTGAAGGTATCCAAGAGAATCTCAATACACACACACACACACACACATATATATATATATGGTTGAACATAAAGTTATGATAGAACAAAAACAAATGGAGAATCTCAACACATTGATCATGATCAAGTAACCAGTCTAGTCGTTATTGAATGGCAAAAACTGTCTGATCCCTGGAGGAAAACTCTCATTGTAAATTTCAGATGGTAGGTGCGTGGTGGACAATGTATAAATAAACCTTTCAAGTTCTTAGCACCTTGGCTTTATCATCTCGACTTTAATCACCATGTATCTAACTATTTGTATAATTCAGATAATTGGTTAGAAAATATTAATAACACTTCTACTAATTAAGTTGGGTGAGTGAAATAGGGATGTGTTTCTCAAGAGAAAAGAAAGAATTTTTCGTACACTTGAAGGAATCAATAGAAGTCTACAAAATAATCGTATCGATATATATCATCTCATTTTTCTTAGAGATGAACTTTGGAAAGAGCACAATGGCATTGTTAAACAAGAGGAAGTGTATTGGCAACATCATCTCATATCAATTGGTTAGAAAATAATTCGATACAAAATAATCATACCGATCATGCATCACATTTTTCTTAGAGATGAATTCTTCAATCTTGTCCTTCTATTAAAGAGGAGGATTAATCAAGTCTCCTTAATAGTGATATTACTATGGAGGAAACAAAACACGTTCTTTTTAATATGGAAAACTTAAAATCTCCCTGACTTGATAATTTCCATCACATACACTTCATCAACTCGTGGTTAATTGCTTCCTTGATCCGAATCATATTGATGATGTAAACAATACTCGTATATTACTCTTATTCGTAAGTGTGATGATTGATGATTCGAGTATGGTGAACCAATTTAGACTTGTCACTCTCTCTAATGTGATTGTTTCTAACCTTAAGAAGTTTTAGGTTAGAGCGATGAAAGCTGAATATCATTGTGGTGTGCATGTTTTACCTCGAGTCCAATTGAAAACCAATTAATATTGGGCGCACAATCTCATGTTTTACACCATGTTCAAAATAATTTTTTTTATTTTTGTTTATTAGAATCTAACTTGTGACCTTAAGGAAATGAACACACTTTAAGATCTCAAATCAATGTTACAACGTCATCAAACCAATTTAAATGGGTTAGATACTTATAGTGTGTTTGGATTGAGGGTTTAGGAGGGGAAGAGAGTGGAGGGTTTACTTTTCGTTTTTAAATTATGAACTATATAACATGTTTTTCTACAATAAATTAAGTGTGATTGAAGTATTATATTATCGTTTATCATGTTAATCCGTAATTTAAAAATGAAAAGTAACCCCCAGTGTTGCTGCTAACATTATTAACCAATATTTATATTTTCCCCTTCTATGTCTTTATCATGTTTTTTTTTGTGGACTTTAACCTCCCACTCTGTCCTTATCATCTTGATATGCTTAAGTAGGGCGAGAGACAACCTTAGATCTTAATTTTAAACAGGCACCAATTTTGCAGTAATAATTGACTAAAAATTTGTGAGTTTGCATAATATGGGAGGATAATGTAGCATATAAATTAATTTAGGTCCGGAAGCACTCACAAGCATACCTGTATGAACGCATAAAAAAAGACCCCAAAAGTGATCGAACTTCACATAATCACATGATGCGTGGCAAGAGTTCGTGAGAAGCAGTGAACGTGCCCAAATTATGTTACATCCACAAGGTACAAAAAAAAGCTAGGAACTTTTTTATGCTTTTTTTTGAAGAAAAAAAATTATGCTCAAACCAATAAATCTGATTGAGATATATGTAGGGTGTAAGTTGAAGCGACTTGAAACCAACTTGTACTTCTATGACTATACGCTACCATCACCTTTCACTAACAAAGCTAAAAAAAAAAAAAACAGAAAGAG
>Ga0228710_1005124_pt1 | contig 20469 bp, 14 predicted proteins | sample MedpolnodulmetaG_FD_177995 | JGI IMG/M metagenome (GOLD analysis project Ga0228710, IMG submission 177995) | Root nodule microbial communities from Medicago polymorpha collected in Santa Monica, California, United States - pink nodules | ecosystem: Host-associated > Plants > Roots > Nodule... | reverse complement strand
GATTTATTGGCCAGTACAAATTTGGTTGAATTTCTTGATTTACGTTACTGAGGGATTTATTGGCCAGTACAAATTTGGTTGAATTTCTTGATTTACGTTACTGAGGGATTTTTCTGTCAGTACTTACTGGCCGATTATTCCGCCAGTAATTACTGAAGGAAAAATCCCTCAGTAATGTTTTGTCAGTTCACCCACTACATTACTGAGGGAAAATTCCATCAGTAACATTACTGAGGCTCATATTACTAGGGGACTCAAATCCACCAGTAATGCGTATTACTGAGGGATTTTTTGCATTATTGGGGGATTATTTCCACCACTAAAAACCAAAATTCTTGTAGTGACATGCCTAATCCAACCTTGTTCAGGTGCTTCGAAAAGGATGCATCAATATTGCATTTGTATCTACCTGTGTTTGGTTTTGTCCAACAAATATTACCATGTTGATGTTGAGGCACAAAATCTGTTTGCTGCAGATTTCTAGCCAATTTCCACTCATGTAAGCTGTCTTTCGCGCGAGATAGAACAAAGGCGTTTGCATCTGTAACCTTATTCCACACCTTATTGTTCCTTTGCTTCCAAATGCTCCAAAGAATGCACCAAAAGGCTGCTGCATCTTCAGCTGCCAACACCTGCAGAATTTTAAAAACAATTGTTTTGTTGTCATAGTCTTGGCTTAAAATAGCAGAAATGGAAGAATATCCTTCCCACATAATCCAAACAGAACAGCTACTTGGGCAATGAAAAAAGAGGTGAAGAGTATCCTCTTCTTCCGAGTTACACAATGAACAAACAGTGTCACAATTAACCCCTTTGTCTCGGAGTCGCATTCGAGTTGGAATACAATTCCTACAAATTCTCCAAATAAAGTTTTTAACTCGCGGTGGCATTTTTTGTCTCCAAATTATATCCCAAGAACCGGAAATCTTAAAATGAGATACATCAAAAATTTCCTACATACACATACGATATGTACTCCTAGCCGAGTATTCACCATCTATTTCCTTCTTCCGAACTAAACGATCTTTTGTCACAGAAGGATAGAGAGGTGTTTGTATTATGTGTTCCACCAACTGCGGACTGAAATTAGCTTGCAAAAAAGGAACATTCCAGGCTTTTAGATCTTGTAGCAGGCAGTCCTTTACTCGTAAATCTGCTAAAGGAGAACCATCACTGACTCGCGGTGTAATAACAATATTATCCAGTAACCAATTATTAATCCACACCGGTATAGAGCTCCCATCACCCATTCTCCATCTACTACCCACTCTTAAAATGAATTTGAAATTGCAGATACTTCGCCAAACAAAACTAGGATTGTGGCCTAAAGTTGAGTCAAGAAAATTGCATCTCGAAAAATACTTGGCTTTATACATCCTAGAAATGAGCGTGTCCGGATTAGTCATGATTCTCCACCCTTGCTTCCCCAACATAGCAGTATTAAAAGTTCCTAGACTTTTAAAACCCATACCGTTATCTTTATTGTGCATGGAAAGTTTGTCCTAAGATAGCCAATTAATTCCTTTGTTCTGTGACCCTGAGAGACCCCACCAAAAAGAATTTAACATTTTTTCAATTTCATCACACAAAGACAATAGTAGAGTAAACATACTCATGAAGTAGGTTGGTATGGATTGAAGCACTAATTTAATTAAAACCTCTCGACCAGCCTTAGAAAGGCACTTACTACTCCAGGAATTAATATTTTTCCAAATTCTATCTTTAATAAACCCAAAAGTTGCTTTCTTACTTCTACCAATCATTGAGGGAAATCCAAGATACTTCCCTGTTCCCAAGACTGCTCGAACTCCGAGTATGTCAACAATTTTTGTTATGCTCAGTGCTAGAAACATTTCTACTGCAAAAAATTTCCGACTTTTGAAGATTCACAGTCTGCCCAGATGGTTTCTCATAAATATTCAAAATATTCTTCATCTTCACAGCATGAGAATTATTTGCTCTAAAGAACATAAAACAATCATCTGCGAAGAGTAAATGAGATAAAATAGGAGCATTATTACAAATTTTCACCCCTATTGATCTCGCCTCTTGCTTCAGAATTTCGAATAAGAGCAGAGAGTCCTTCTGCACAAATAATGAACAAGTATGGTGATAAAGGATTGCCTTGTCTGAGACCCCTTCCTGGAATGATAGGACCTACACTATTGCCATTGACAAGAACTGAGTAATCGACTGTTTCTACACACATCATTATCCATTTTATCCATTGATTAGAGAAACCCATTTTTACCATAACCCCTTGAAGATAACTCCAATCGATTCTGTCATATGCTTTACTGATGTCAAGTTTGAGCGCTACTTCTCCCACATTTCCTTTAACTTTCAGCTTCATGTGATGGATAATTTCAATGGTTGCCATTGCATTATCTAATATAGATCTATTCCTGGAACAAACGCTGACTGTGTATCAGAAATACATTTACCTAGCATTTGTTTTAGCCGGTTAGCCAAAACTTTTGCCACCACTTTATAGATAACATTGCAAAGTGCTATGGGTCTCCGGTCCTTCGTTGAAGTTTGAACCTCTCCCTTTGGAATAAGTACTATATCGGTGGAGTTCAAAGTAGGAGGAAAATTACCTGAGACCAACCACTCACAACATTGCTTAAAAATTTCAAAACTTATACATATTAATTAATAAGAGAACAAACGGGGATGAATATTACATCAAAACACATAAATCATATGATAGAACTAAACTAGATCTGTGTCCCATGCGACGCACAAAACAATTATGTTATAGAGTTATTTTTTTCACAATAATTAGATTTAAGAATTGATAAATTTAGATGATAAAATACTATTAATAGAAAAAAAAACTAAGATTATGAAGGACAAAAAACTAGAAAAATGACCAATCTTCGAGGAGAGATTCTTGCTCCGAGTTTGAAATCGGGTTAGGAGGACCCAACTTCGATGATTGGTTGAAGAAGAATTTGGGTTAGCTAATAATGTCCATTAAAAAGTCTATAACATTCGAAGAAAAGAATTTGGGGAATTGCACGATAAATTTTTTTGAACATTTGATTGTCACTTGGCAATGCATGTCCCATAAATTCTACCCATCAGTTAAAGTCATTCTAAGACATATTGAAGACAGATTTTATACTTAAAAGCTTCTACTACAACTAACAATTATACAAAGGAGCTTGCGCGTAAGAATCTTCTATCATTTGTTCTTAATTGTGAAACCTCTCCTCAAGATAATTACCAACAAATGAGACGACAACATCCATGATCATTTTCTCATAGTTATTGAAGTCTTCCCTAGTCCCACAACTTCCATAGTACGAGTTATGTGAAGTCATTGGGGGAATTGGAGACCTTTTTCACCATGGTTAATCCAATAATAGTAACCACTCATAAACTTCTGCATACATGGGCATCTTTATTTTCCTCCTTTTTTTATATTTATTTTGTGCACAAGCAAGCTCGATAAACCTCACATCACCAACATAAAATTCATTTGTAGCACTTCTCTTATAAGGATCCACCAATTTAACCTAAGGTTTTAAACAACGGCGACAGTCGCATATAGGATTTTGTAATTTCGATTGTCACGGATATTACATTATGGATTGCGGTCGTCGTATGTGAATTAAACAAAATATTGCACAACTCTTAAAGAATGTATAATTGTTACATTTTATGGATCAACTTTAATCATAGTAAGTCTGTTGAAAGGCCCTCTCTCTACTGATGCTTTTATAAACCGACTATCCCACTAGGTCATAATTCACTCAACACATAACACTCAAAAGCATCAAGGAAGAATGGAAGATAGAGAAGAACTCATAACCCTAATTTTCCTCCTTTTTTATATTTAGAGATAAATTTGAAGCTCTAAACTAGAGAAAGAGCCTAAAGGAGATAACATTATGTGATCTATGTTCAAATGTATACTAAAAATGTTATTCTCATCCATCTCAATAGAATAACAATGGAATTATATGTCTATTGCCATGATCGGCGTTTTGTTCCGGCCATAATGGTGTTTCGTCGCGGTTGTAACGGTGTTTCGACGTGATATTTTTTTCCCTTTGTAAAAACTAAAGAAAACGGAAACGACAAATACATATACATTTTTGTCTCGTCCTTTTTCTCGATAAATTTTTTTAAAACCTAGTTTTTCCCATCCACTTATGATGTTTACGAACATCCATTTTTCTCTAATTGAAAAATAAGTGGCATTTTAATTAGAATGCGTAATTAATTATATCTAGGTTTCTAGTAACGACACACTATAATATACATTCTTGGTAAGGAAAATGGAACAAGAACATGAAGCAATCTTAACAAATGTAAGGAGATCAAAATCAGGGAGAGTTAAATATAGAAATCTCATATATCGAAATGAATTATTTAAAATACAAGTTAGTTAAGTGGTTCCTATATATACAAGGGAAGAAAATCTAAGCAACTTATACAAATAACCAGTTATAACTAACTTTTAACTTGCTTATTTAACTCACCTACAACCTATTACCTATAGATGACTGGTAATTACCGTGATGATAGGGTAATATCCTCTAATTGCTGCTGTTTCTGTTCCTATGTGTAAGTCTGTGATAAGGGACCAATTGCAAAAACTGTCACATGTGGGGAGATTAAAGAGCTAAAATACTCCGAGTGACGAGAAGGACGCCACTAATCTAAGGTGATCAGGAGAACGACGTCTGACAATTTTTGTAGAGTTGTTACGACAGGGGGTGGTGGTTCCTGTAAAAGACACTCCGACGCTAATGTCATTTTATAAGCAATAAATGGGAGGTTTAAAGGATAGGTTAACATAAAATGTCCCCTCATGATACAAGAGACAAAACAATGATTGGAAATAGGTGCGAAGATTTCATTACTGAAATTATAATAATCGAGAGTTGAGCCATAAAACCTGATCAAATTAGTTTATTGGAGTCACTTTTATTTAACTAGAGCTCATTAACCAAGTAAAAATAAATCAATCACTTTTGGATATATATATATTTTTATTTTTTTTACCGTACATTTTGTATTCCTTAAAACTGAATGAGTGTAAAAGTAACATGTAATTCAAACTGAAAAATCGTGAAGTTGTATTTGTAGACACAATTATATAAATACATTATTTGAGAACATGTGTAAATATCTAATAACGAGCTATGTATTACAACAATAAATATCTCCGTAACAATTTCCACCTTTAAGGTAGTTCATTTTTGCACAAAATTGAGCACAAGCTGGATCACTAGTTGGACATGGCCCTTTAGTAGGGCAGAACTAATTGTGAATTTTAATACTCGTCACTCCTGCAAATCAAAAGAATATTATTACAACAAATTTGAAGAAACCATATATTGAGAATTGGGTAATATTTTCTTATAAATATAATATAAAAAACTATTTGGCACATCAAGCAATTTTTACACATTATCAAACAATATGATTTGTAAAATTTTGTAATAACAATATGCATATCCATGATATCAAACATCTCATTGAAATATAGGATCACCGTAATTTTTTGTTTAAAAATGCACAAAAATTGAATTATCGAAATAATTGTTTACCCGAACTCATGAATAAAGCTATGCATAAAATTGAAAAGATATAAAGTTGACGATTGATGGTCGTAGTCATCTTGGAATCGTGATAATTTTTTTCTTTCTTTATAAAAAAAATGAATTTGGAAGTGTGATAAACATACCTTGCTAGAGGCTATTTATAAAGAATCAGGTCGTGTTCAAATAAGAAACGTACATTAAAACACTTGATAACAAAATGATGATGAAGATCAATATATTAATTATTTTTAAATGTCAATAATAGAATAAATCAAATTTAAGTTTATTCTACCACAGACTAATAAAGTTTTCAATATATTAATTATTCTGAAAATCAATATATTAATTATTCTTAAATGTCAATAATAGAAAACTTTTTGTAACGTGATTTTTATTATTTCCACCGGTGGATTCTAGGGTGAGGGACCAATTAAGTCCCTCACCGGTGGACCACTAAAATTAACCATAGGATCAAATAAGTCTATATGATCTCATATGTTATTGCCACACTGGATTCTGTATCTCCTCTTTGCTTCCGCATTCTTTCTCTCTCCCGCGGTAGATCTCATTCTCTCTGTCGCTGTACAGTATCATCTATTGTTATCTCTGTGTCCCACCGCCACCATGTTCCTGCCGTTATGCACATAGCACTATTCCCAATTGATACATCCATAATTCCATAAATGTATCAGGAGAAGACAATTGTGTTTACAAACATTACTTTTCTTAATCAGATGTCCATTTCCAATCTAATAATAATGATCTACCCATTGCATTGAAATTCTACTTTCAATGCTTCATTAGGAGAGAAAATGTTATTAAAATTTTTAACTTGCAGTTGGGGAATTTTGTAGTGCCCCAATTTTTTCAGTACAAATTTTGAATCACATTTTTTAAGATTTATTATAATCAATAACAAAAGCATGAGACAAGAATTTCAAGAAGAAAAAAAAAAGAGTAGAATTTAGAATTTTGTGATTTGGGAGAAGATGATGATTTGGTAGCAGATTGTGGATTTTTGGAGCGCACTAGTAAAAGAGATAAGAAAGAAAAAATAATTATGTGTGAGTGGTCCATCGTAAGATCTGCTATAACTTATTAATCTGATGACTGCCAATGGTGGTTCACGGTGAGGGACTTGTTAGAGCCCTCACCCTAGAATCCACCATTTCCACCTATACATATATAACAAAAAATCCAAGATCTAAAACTTATTCTTTGTTTGTGTTAAGTTTGTAATGGGTTTTTCGGAAGAAATAACATCACTCTTTTATAAAAAATAAAACTTTTTTTTGAGCAAATATAAAAATAAAACTTGAACAATAAAAACTACATTTTATTAGTGTACAGACGGGTATTGTGTGCAGTCTATTCCCTTTTTTACCATGCTAACTTGTGAAATTATAACAACTTTTGTAACTCTAAAACTTTTTTTAAGAGACTTACAAACTTTTATACATATAAGATAAGATAAGATAAAGATAAGATTTATCGGTAAATAGTTAAGATAAATATACATCTATACATTTTTATGATGATAACTTTTTCTTTTGAAGAAGGTGAAAGATTATATAGATTATATGTATGTGTATATATATATATATATATATATATATATATATATATTTTGTGAGAATAATAAGAATAAATCCCAACCTTTAAATGAAATATACACGACCGAGATTAGAACATCATATTAAAACTCATGTGCACATCATTCTGACCCTTGTTCATCTCCCTTACACATCAACAAATTATTTTCTTCATACAGAAAAATTACATGACTTGGACACCAGACATAGCAACTAGACACGACACTTACACTGACACGCCAACACCGCTAATAATTTAAAAAAAATCATATAATTAAGTGTAATTATATGTGTCGATGTTGAATAGGGTACGTGTTCGATACCTGGACATACCTAATCTCATAAGTGTTTGTACTTCATTGATGAGATGAAATCTGGAATGAGGGAGATGAACAAGGGTGAGAACGAGGTGCCCATGAGTTTTAATGTGATGTTTTAATCTCAACCTTGTATATAAAGTGAATAAATGGATAATTCGGGGTTCGAACTCCGAACTATATATATTACAACGTATTCATGTCAATTGAGCTATGCAAGACTTTTTTTTGTGTATTTTTATTATAATCACTTTCACACATTTTTCTAATAAACATCCATGTAAGACAGGACATTCTTAGAATAAAATATTCCCTTCGGTCAAAAAATTATATAATTATTTCCTTAAAAATGAATTCTAAATATAAAATTATGAAGAATCCCCTAAAAAAGATTATGATGAATATGTGCTAGTTCAATGCATTTTTTGACCCGGTCAAAGCATTTATAGTTAACATTTTAAAATATGAATCCAACTGCCTAATAAAGATATTTTATTCCCTTCTTTAAAAAAAGATATTTTATTTCCGTTTTATAATTTTTTTCATTTGTTGGAGTGATTTCCTGTAATCTCTATAAATAAGCTTTAGTAGTGTTCATTTTACACATTGAATAGAAAAGAGGATGGCTATTAGCTTCAACCGTGTGCATTTTTTTATTGCATTGCTATGCATTGCATCTATTTTGACTCCAGGTACGTACCACATTTACTAGTTGCATAACTCAATATTTTTTATATCATTTTAGTTTTTTTTCTTATAATAAAAAATAATTATAATATAATCGCATTCAACGAACGAGTTTGAAATGAAAACTCTATTTTGAGTTTGAGATTTACGGTTTGTTAAAATATTTGAAATGCTTTTGACATGTTTTAAAGTTTTTAACGAGCATCAGACATTTTTTCAAATTTCCTATCTCAAAAGAGAATGTTGGAGATAATATAATCATATTCAAAGAGAATTTTGTAGATAATATAATCACATTCATTTGTTAAATTTGTCCAAACTTTGATGTGCATACATTTCTTGACAATGTTCTATTGATTGCAGGAGGAGCAATTGATTCAGCAACTCCATGGATTTATTGCATTGGCCAAGGTCCATGTCCAAATAAAGATCAAGATTGTAGCAATTATTGTTTGAAAAGTAAGTTTCCTAAGGGTGGCAAGTGTATTGCAAGCCAATGTTGTTGTAGTGGATAATTGGTACCATCTTCTCATAGTGTTTATAAACGGTCTTTATGGCCACAACAAAATAAGTTGAAAATAAATACATTTAAATCAGTTTTAAATAATATTGTATTTCTTATTATACCAATTCCTTTGCCTTTTATTTTATCGGAAAATGTTAACCAGTGTCCAAAGGCAATGGTTAAGCATCTAAAAGAAGTAATTTTTTATAAAAAAGTTGTGTTATCATTATTTTATCAAAAGTAACATCTTATATTTCCAAAACAAAATTTTTATATGTAGATTTCTTAACCATTGCCCTAAGGGCACTGGTTAGCAAGACCCTATTTTATTTTAGGTGGTTCTTTAGAGCTATTTAATTGTAACATATTATCGGATGCCAACTTTAGTGGATTACTACATGCAGAGTTTCGTTATGAGCCCTCACAAATGAACGATGAGATAAATCTCTTGGATTAGTCGGTCTTTAGACCAAATAACAAATTTTTTAAAAAAATTGTAAAACATTAGTCGCTTAGGTTATTTAATTGTATCATTTAAGTCTATTAAATTATTTAATTGTATCTGATTCTCATGAAATGTGTACATCCTCTATACATACAAAAGCAAATGTTCAAAATGCCATAATCCACATGGCACCCTCTATACCTATAAATGCCACATGTCATACTACAAATCACATATAATTTTTTGGTTCTACAAATCACATTAAAAGGTTGACTATGCCTACTAATTAACATTAAAATAGAATCAGATTTCCTATGATTTAAAGTTATAAAAATAAAACATAAAAAATAACAGTTGACTATTATACTATAAATTTTTTGATGCAGGAAAGAGAATTTTTTTAATCAATTTTTTACTGCAGAAAAAAATAATAAATGCACATTGCTGTTATAAAATTAACAATAATTAATAGTTGACTAGGTGCGGACGAATTTTTACAGGGAGGCAAACAATTTTTTTTGGATCAATGTTTATGCTGCAGAAAACCATTGAAACCCATATGTTGACATAATATATCTAATCTAATAAATGCACATTTCTATATCTTTTGTCAACGTTTATAGAAAGCCATTCAATTTTGTTGAAAGCCATAATAAATTTCGTTGGCTACTATTTTTTTTAATCACTTTACAAATGAGTCTTTATCGTAAATTTATCTATCACTCAAATATTCTTATAGAATTTCTTTCTTTTCTGAATTTCTAAATGGCTCCCAACTATAATTCTATCATTAACATTAACAACAACAAAAGCAAGTGGTGCTTTTTTGCAAGAGTTGCCCAACTGTTGACATCAAGCGATTCGACTAACTCTGAAAAATCAATGACAATCCATTTAATTTTGACGGATAACTATGTGAGATTTTTTAATTTTATATTATAATAGTATTATGCTTTCGTCATTTATAAAAGATTAATACGTTATATGATTGTTTTTTAAAATTATTTTTACATGCAGGATCACAAAATACATGCAATGGTTGGTAATGAATTTTGTAACAAATTTGAATTTTCTTTGAAAGAGGAGGCTGTCTTTATCATGTATAATTTTCGAGTCAGTATCAATGAGATACAAGAGGTCATGACAACATTGCATGGATATTGTCTCAACTTTACAGATAAGACTAAGATCAGACCTGTTGATCATGGAATTGTGCCACATTATTCCCATTTTTTTTACCCATCCTTCGGCTTTTCTTTCAAATAATTACAAATCTGAAGTTATGCTCGGTGAGTTTTAATTAAGTTTATTAAATTTTATGAAACATAATAATGTGATATTAGAATATGTCTATCAATTTTTTACCCATCCTTAAGTTTTTTTACCCACTCTATCTGCGCTTAGAATATGTCCCGTGGTAATGTTTTCAATCAATTATTAAATTTACAAATTTATTTATGTTATACATTTCTTTTCTAATTTGAGAATTTGCAGAAATTAATGTCTATCGTAATGGCCACAGTTGACCAATATGTCACCGATGGTGGTTGGTGGTTTTTATCTTGTGTTTGTCATGAACAAGTTGTTCCTGACAGTCTTGCTTACTATTGTGAAAGGTGTAATAAGCATGTTTTAATGATTACTCTGAGGTAGGTTTTTTTAATATTATTTTGGTATTTATAATGAACTTAATTTGGATATATAGAGTACTAATTGTTTATAATTAATTTGAATTTGTTATAGGTTTCGCATCACATTCCGTGTGACTGACAACATAGGATCTGCCACGTTTATAATGCATGATAGCGTTGCAGCTAAGTTTTTTGGGATACCGTGTAGTAATTGAAAAAGACATGATTGTATCCTCTTAAATAGTTTTCATAACCTACAAATAATTGATTGTCTTTCCTTTATTTTTATTTTATTTTATTTTGACAATAGGTTCTTCCATACTTAACCTATAAATAATTTGAATAATACCATTTTTAATCACAAAAATTAATATTACTATTTAAAAGATATGTCGGATTCTACTTCAGGTTGACTCAGAATTTGATAGTAAATTGTCTTTACTAACAAATATCACGATAACAATTTACTTTTTTTTTTCGGTTAAATAAGTTTTTCGTCCCTATAAATATTGTGAATTTTGATTTTAGTCCCTAAAAAATTAAACTGAATGTTTTCATCCTCACAAAAAAATTTATTTTGTTTTTGGTCCCTAATGAATATAATTTTGACATGTTTTTGAATTTTTTTGAACACAATAAGAATATACAAAGGTTGAACATAATAAACGAACATAATATAAATACAATTTGAACATAAAAGAGTTATAATTTTGATATTTACATGAACATAGATTGGACTTTAAGGACAAAAAACAAAATAAACTTTTTTATGAGGATGAAAACATCCAGTTTAATTTTTTAGGGACGAAAATCAAAATTCGCTATATTGATAGGGACGGAAAACTTATTTAACCCTTTTTTCTTTTAAGAGAATGACAATTGACTTATATATACATTGAATTATTAATATCAACAAGAAATTTTCAATTAAGGAGTTAATTTATAAATTTAAGATTCATTTTGTAAAAAACGATAAAAAAAATGAATGTGGAACAACATGATCGCATATATGTTATAAGAACTTCATAGCAGTACAAAAACAAAACAACGACGAAACAAAACAAAAACAAATGTTAAAAAACAGCTATAAAAAATATATAGCGAAAACCAGATCGAAAAACTAACGATTTGACATAATCCACCACAAAAAGCTAACTCTTAACCGTGTCGGCGCCATAGCAGTACAACGACAACAACGACGTTGAATGAAACCAATGACCACAACAGAATCAACTCACACCAAGACTGTGAGAGAACAGTCGGGTCGACGTTTCACCGGTGATGATCTAAAACCCATAAATATATTTTCCTTTTATGCATAAAGACACGAGACATATATTTATCACTAATAAACATAAAAAATATGTGACACATATTTGTCATCATTGCAGCAAAAAAGATACTGACATATTTAAAAACCCACGGGATAAATAGTTTCATCGATAAATAAAACAAATAAAACAATTTAAGATCAAAAAATAATGGTCTATCACCCATGCATTACCTGGGTTAACACACTAGTTGTTACCATTTTATCCGTTTTCTGCCCAACTCTATTATTGTTTTTCAAACTCATTCATGTTTATTAGATTTTTGAGTTTTTACACCGAAATTTGCTCGGGAGAAAATGAAGTTTTGACAATCATATAGAAAAAGACATGTATAGAACCAATGAAGTTTTCAACATTAATATTTGGACAATTATATTTCAAATGCCAATTGATTTTACAACTATTGTAAACCAAGTGAATAGATGGATGGTCAAATCTTCATTGAGGATTTTCACACAAAAAAAATATTTTGTGCGTGATTTACATAACCCAGAGTAGTTTTTCAAAATCTACTTTATCTTCTCATTGAGGTAAATAACTTTTAAAAATCGATCCGTTTTCATCTAAAAGAATTACAAAATTTCTTCATGATGTAAGTGGTTGATCATTGCGAAGACCCTTTGAGTACAACCTTATTGTCTCAAGACTTTCAAATCTATTTTTACGTTTTGATTGTATTGTATAGTCTCATTTGTTTCAATATCAAACTTCACCTCTCAATACTTCGTTTGATATTTAAAATATGATTGAATGATAATTAGAATAAAAACTCTAATAAAATAGAGTCTAGGTTTGAGGTCTATTTAAAATTTGATTACAAATCAAAGGATGACCCTTTTGCCTCATAAATAAGGTCTATTCATAGCTTATAACATAGACTGAGACATTCAATTTAAGTTACAAGCCATTGATAAGAGAATTGCAAAAGGTTGTAACAACTTTTTTTAGTTCTGCATAGAGCACGCGAATCGGGTGCTTCAGGTGCACGAACCATGCTAGGCAAAACATTAGGAATTCTGGTAGAGTGCAGGGCGTACAGACCAAGTTGATTGACGCACGGATCATGCGAAAGTTAAAGAAACTATGTTTTCTTTTTCCCCCTTTATAAACCGAACATATATTCAATTAAATTTTTTTCTCTATACTATACTCTTTTGAACCAAAATATATATTTAATTGAAATATCTCTCAATCTTTCCTCCTTTTTTTCTCTCCCCTTACATGCGTCGAATCAAACAAACCCTAAGAACACATGAGCTAACCATAGCACATGACTTTGTCCTGTATTTGGAATTCTCACAGCTTTCCATGAAAAGCGTAAAAAGAAAGAAAGAAAGTAATTCATCTTATTATCAAAAAAAGAAATTCAATTTGTCCTTAATCCATTTTTATATGGTGTAATTACTAGGCCACGTTTCTTTATCACAAAATGGAAATAGTTTTTAATCCCTCTACCCCATTGATTTATTCTAGAAATACAGCTAGATCAAAGGTTATTATTCAGTTTAACTTTATAGTAAATATATAACTCATTAATTAGAAAAAGGACAAGCTGAAATTTGGGTGCTATCTCCACTTGTTAGAAGGCCTCCAAGCAACTCTGCTGGGTCATAGTAAATCTCTACCTCTTCAACCTTCAAAGAATCATCCACCTATGTTAAAAAATATTGCTCATTAGTCATGATAGTGATATACTTATATATCAAATCCCAAAATGTAAAGAGTGATAAAAAAAGTCATTTCTATGTAATAATGTAATAAATAAAAACTCATAATGTAGGGTAAAATGGATGATAATCAAATAGTTAGAATTATAAAAGAGATTTAAAAATAATTTTAATCTATTATTGAGGGATTTAGATTTTGATGGAATATCATTATAGATGATGTAACAATTAACATCCTCTTCCTTCAAAAAAAAAAAACAATTAACATCCTCTAAAAATATTATTAAACATAATTTTTCCATGAAGTGTGAACTAATTAGACGTGTTAACTTCAAGGTGACAAAATTCAAATCCTTTCGAAACAAGTGTTAAATAATCATTAATATCATTTTAATTAGTGATAATTTTATTATTCTTCAAATTATTTAAAAGATATGATTTGCAACAATATATCATATATCTCATTTGTTCTTATAAAAAATGTATGGTACAAACATTTGTTTTTTAATGAAAAATTAGTTTTTATCAAGAATTGTTAAACTTTTGGTTTATGTCAACATTTTGAATTCACATAATAATAATAATAATAGAAACATACACAAATTAAATACCTTGAGAGTTCCTAGACCAAAGAATTGGACCATCTTCCCAGTAGGGGAATGTCCCTTGAAAGGACCTTCAAAAAATCCCCAATGCCTAAATTTGAAAGCAATTTCAGGTGGTCCTGTGTAAACTTTAATCACTTCCCATGCAAACCCTCTTGGAAAAGCTGATTTGAAGACTTCATGAGATGATTCAAAAGTCTCTTCATTTGACTTGTACGGCTTGAAATTTTCTGGTAGAGAACTTTTCAACAATGCATTATAACTTCCTAAGCTTAGAGTTTCCTCTGCAGTTAATCCATCCCTGCCTACAAATGGAATTGAGGGTGTTGAGTATTTTGATTATATTCACTATTAAAAAAAATTAATTACCGAGAAAAAGGGAATTAATCTTCAATTTTGACTTTTCTAACACATGATCATGGAATTATATGTGTTATATGGTTTTTATAGTCTCTAATTTTCCATTACTAGTTCAAATTCTTTCTTAATATTGTAATTTTTTTTTTCCAATATATGAAACACAGTCATATAAAATTTAATTGAGTAATATACTAACAAGATTGATGATGCAATCATGCAACAAAAAAAATTATAATCATACTACAGGTATTCATTAACCTATTTGATCGCTTGAAAAAACATGTATGATCTCTTTTAGCTTCAGATCTAACGAATCCCACCAAAATTGAAGCAATAGTGAATAGAGCTAAAGTTGATCTTCTTTGTATTGTTCTAATTTTATTGGAAATCTCCAAAGGACAAAAGTTGATATTTTGTGTAGAACTTTATAAGTAAAGTTTATGATGATGATACATGGCACAACAAAAATACACATATATAAAAAAAAACATTTGATTCAGTCGAATTATCAATCAAATAGTCTCTTATAAAAAAAAAATCGAACAAATAGAAAAGAAAAAAACACAGCCTCAATTAATTCATGAAATCAAAATATCCAACATATTATCTTATGGAAAAAGATGGATACCAAACAAATTTTACACATATACTTAATTACCATTAACAAAGAGCTTAAATTTTTCAGGGACAATAGTCTTGAAGTCCTGCAAGCGGATCTTGTGTGAGAGTTCCATCTCCCATGACTTAATAGCATTTTGAACTGTCTCCTCCAATGATCCTTCTGGCCATTCCTAAAAAAATTGATACAAAATTGAGAAAGATCATGATATAATTAAGAAGGAAGAGAAGGGATAAGATTAAAAGAGTGTGGTGGTTCACTTTGGTCCTTCCTTCTTCAAAGAGCTGGTTGACAAGACCATATGTGGGAGGGCCACCATGTCTCCACTGGATGTTCTCAGCTTCATCATGCAAAATAGATCTATACTTGTCTTTTGCAACTATGTTAGCCATGTCAAAATTAGTGAAGAGCTTGTGCACAAACTATAGGCCAAGTAACATGTATTTATAGGTGCATAGGAAGATGGCCATGATCACATGTCCTATATATCTTGGATCACAAGATAAGATTTTCCTTATATTCAAGGAATATGAATATTTTCAATATTGAAATGTAAATAAGCAAATTAGTAATAGGCTTATAAATAGGAAATTATTAATAAGTGTTTTGGAAACCACCGTAGTTGTTGGAGTCTTTGACACTTAAGTGACTTCTATAGAATATATCTATCATTTGGACCGACTATATCGGGTGTTTATAGGTTGTAACTTAAAACTATTTAGATCTCTCTGAAAGTGGTGTATTTTGTGAAAGTCAAACGATAGTCCTCCCTAACAACCTAGACTATCTAACCTATTAGATTAGGGGAAGCATATATTCATGTGAGAGAGAACCATTGCCTTCATTGATTTCGTTAACAAGTTTATGATATGTCTAAATAAAATGAATTTTTAAGTTTATGACGCTTAAAGTTTATATTTAATTTATTTTTTTGTCAACAAGTTCTAAATTTTTATGCGAAAGATTCTTATAATGTGTTAAATGCGCTTGTGAAAACTCATTTAAAAATATGAATGGTATACATGAGTTGATTTAAAAATAAAGACCAACAATGTTAATAGAAAACATTTAAAGAACCATCGTTTGAAGAATTTTTTTTAGAGGGATTAAAATTGAAATATAATATATTTATAAGGATTAAAAAATAAATTTAAAGAAATAAGCATAATTTGTCTTTAGTTACCATGTGTAACTAAATCTTTTTAGGTTAGGATTCTAAGATGAACCTTTGTTTTATTTGTTGGATATTTATTTAAGTCTTTATTCAATTATTTTATGTTCGTTATTTAATTTTACTGTTGTGTGTAAGATTTGTCTCCTCTAGAGCATAACCTAAGTTTATGCACTTAGGTAGGGACATGAACTAATATTGATATTTATATCTGTCTATCTAGCAAGTAATTAATTATTAATTAGGCGAAACAAACTGAAAGCGAATTTCCCCTGATAGTAAGTATTTAGGAGGTGACATAACTAATATTGAGTAACATCTGCTGAAATCAGGAAGTAAGTAGTTAGTAATTAAGGAAAATATGACTTCATGACCCAGTAGCTCCATTCTTTCCCTTGGTAAGGTAGACGATTATAGGGTTGCCCATTTGTAGAACTACTAAGAGAGAGAGTGCTATGTACTTCTAAGATTCATAGATGAGAGAACCTTCAAGAACACTGACCATCATACCTTTGGAAATCTAGGAACTTTACCTTAAGTTTATGTTTCAATTACCCTTGAGTGAGATAAACCCACATGTAAGGATCACCATGTGATCAACATGTACAACTCAACAGGCGGAGAGATAAACCTTAATCGACCGAGATAGTATAGACCCCGCACGTAAGGATCGCCATGCGATCAACATGTGCAGCTTGACAACTGATTAAGTTATCACGTCCCACGAACTCATCACTTAAATAGCCTATACATGAATTAACTTGAATAAGACTTGACTGTTACGTAAATCAAACAAATAAATAGAGGGGATTCAAAGAATCCTAACCGCTGCTTACATTTTCTGCAACCAAAACAGGTAACTTGCTCTGTTGTAAATAGATAAAAATTGCAATCTATAACCCCTAACTCTTTTATTTTATTTTATTATTTTAAAATAAGTAACGCGATTTGTTTAGACGAAACGACAATCCCTGTGGATACGATAATTTACTTATCACTTTATTACTTGGTAAACGATTTGGTACACTTGCCTCATCCGACCACCATACACAACATCCAAATCCTCCATGTCATCCGTTGTTCTGTTCACCTCCTCATTCAAAGCCATGTTGTTGATAAATGTCCTTGTGGTATCATCTTAACCATCATGCTTCTCTGGTACATTCTAAGACTGAAACAAGTAACATTTGACTTGATATCCAAACTTATTAACACGTTAAAATCTCATCACCAAACTTAAATCAAAAGAGTACGTGTAAAATAGTTTTACATGAACATTTATTGGAATTAGAATCCACTATTTTGCCACATCACCCAATGTTTATATGGTTATTTTGAAACTGTTTGTAGGGTTATTTATTCGTGTGTCCATTGTTGACTAGGATAAGAGGATGCTGACTCAAATTGTTTGACACAACTGAACCAAAATGCCATCTTCTTCTATATCTCCCCTCCCTCTCACTCTCCCTCTGTTTCACCTCCACAACAACCACCACCAAACCACTCCCTCTCACTCTATTTCTATGCATTTTCCACCAGACATCAACTCCACTGTGCCACCTGCCATCACGACCACCGTAGTTTCCATCTTCGTCCTCCTAACACAAATCTGAAGTATCTTCCTTTTACTCTCCCTCTCTCATGTTTGCTCCCTCTCTCACTCATGGTGGCTCTTCTCTTCTCCTTTGCATGTTTCTCTCTCTATGTTCACGACACCTTTGAAATGTAGGTTGTTGTTGATTCCTGTGAGGACGATGGTGATGATGGATTGGAGTATGGTTTCGCGGTTTCTCAGAAAATTAGTAATAGGCTTTTGATCTTCGTTAAGGAATTGAGCAAGTGTAAAGGAAATGCGGATTTTGGAAAAATTAAAGGCATGTTTGATCTCCGAAGCGACGAAGGGAGAAACCAAGGGAGTGGGAGTGGGTGGGTGGTGGTGGTTGTGGTAGTGAAATGGAGGGAGAAGGAGAGGGAGGTAGAAGAAGAGGACAAAATGGTCATTTCAACATGACTGATTTCTTTAAAGGCATTTTGGTCCTTTCGTATAAAAAAGTATTAGTTTAGAACCTTCACATCTCAATCAACAATGGACACGTCAAGTGATTTAATAACTACAAAGTCTTTTAGAAAGATTGGTAAATACAAAGTAGAATGTATATTTACTTTAGAAAACATTTTACACCGACAGTGCACAATCATTAAACTCTTATTTTCCACGCAGAGGTAGTACAGTAGCATTTTCAAACAACTTCAACCCGAACAGCGAAGCCAGTGAGTAACAGAAAACTGATAATAAACCCCTCACCGGCGGCGGATACATGACCGGCGAAGAATACTCCGGTCCACCCGGACCCAAACTCATGCGTCTTGTATACTTCGTCGGCGCCGGAGGTAATCCAATCTCTCTCTCTCTCTCTCTCTCTTATTTGTATCGAATTTCATTTCTGTTACAACTGTTTCAGTGGCTGTTACCGTTGCAATCAACAAATGGCGTGAGTTCGAAAACAAGTCGATCATCCAACAACAGCAGCAGAAGAAGGGAGTCAAAGTAGTTGCAGAGATTCCCAATTCGTCGGATTCTGTTGCTGTTCATAAAGCTCTCAAATAAGGTTAGGGTTTTGTAGTTTAATTTTTTGTTATTGTGATTTTGCAATGAATATATGATTGACTAAAATTAATTGTGTTTTTTAGATGTGATTTGTGTTATTAGCTTTGATTGTGAAATGTGAAACTTCGATTAGATTAGGTTCTGCATATTTGTTATATTTTGCTTTATTGGAAATGGATAGTTATGCAAATCGGATTCACTGCAATCATTTCGGTTTGCAAAATTCACGCATTCAGCATAACCGTGGTCTTTGAATTGAGACTGGACGGTCCACATTATGTGTTGAATGCTGCAAAGACTTGTGAGTATTTTGGGATTGTTTTGGAAAACAAGGTTTTAAATCACAGTAACATGGTTTGCAGTCACGATATGGACCTCTATATAAAACCATTGTGGAAAGAGTCGTAGGGTTGAAAAAAACTTACGATATGTGAATAAATTGTAATTGCTTTTTATTATAACATTACGTTAATAAATTAATTAGACTTTGTTACTTGAGTGTAATATTCAGAATTATTTGCTAAATCTCATGAATGATTGAATGTAATGTTGAACATCAAAAGAACTTCAGATTTTATGCATAGTACATTATGGTTGCTCAAAGGGGAACCAATGTTGGTTTACTATACAGAGTGGAATGTGTCATGATTTTATTGTTTTTTCCGAATGAGTAGAGGTAGTTATTTAGAAATTCTGGTAGATCTTTTTTAAGTGTCTTAATTTCAATATGTCATTTGGAATTAATAACATAACTAAGGTTGAGTAGGGTAATGTTTATCCAAAGTATTAGCCTGATGCATCAAATATTAATGGTTTTCTCTAGGTTGAGACTTGAGGATTTGACTTATGGCCTCAGTGGGAAGGATTACTCTGCAATTCACTTCAAATATCAAAAGGGATGTAGGATCATATTTACAAAATTTTGGGAAACCAGAAACTGAAACTTCTTAAGCAACTCAGGAAAAATGTTTGTATATTGCTGAAAGTCTCAAACAGATATTTTTCTTGCTTTAAATTTGCTTATATGGTGACATTTTAACCTCAAAATGTAAGTTAAGGGTCATGTTGGTCGGTGTTCACCTTTGGTCATCCAATATGCAATAAAATAAAGGCCAAATACCTCCTTGGGTCCTTTAAGTTTTACGTTTGTTTCACATAAGTCCTTTAAGTTTCTAAGGTTTCAGATAGGTCCTTTAAGTTTCGAGTTTGTTTTGGATAGGTCCTTTAAGTTTATAAGGTTTTAGATAGGTCCTTTAAGTTTCGAGTTTGTTTCAGATAGGTCCTTTAACTTTGGCTTAACGGAGGTTGATAGGAAGGACATATCTGAAACAAACTCGAAACTTAAAGGACCTATCTGAAACCTTATAAAC
>Ga0228710_1005120_pt1 | contig 20479 bp, 12 predicted proteins | sample MedpolnodulmetaG_FD_177995 | JGI IMG/M metagenome (GOLD analysis project Ga0228710, IMG submission 177995) | Root nodule microbial communities from Medicago polymorpha collected in Santa Monica, California, United States - pink nodules | ecosystem: Host-associated > Plants > Roots > Nodule... | reverse complement strand
AAATAAAAAAACCAAAATTTTTTTTTTTTTAGGGAAAAAACCACGGTTAACATGCTTAATAGGAGACAGTTTATTTAATATTTAGAAAAAGAGAGTGAGAAAGCTAAAAGAGAAAAATATAAGTAAGAAAATTGACAAAGTCCAAAACATTTTATAGCATGTAAAACTAAAATAATTTATAAAAGAGACAACTTTTTCCTTAAAAAAAAACTTTTGATAGTTTATAATTGAAATAGAGTTTAATATTTTGATGGATAACGGTAAGTTTTGGTCTCAAAAAACTACTTACATGGTACAATTTTGCAAAACATTAGATATGTTGTGACATATGTTTGACCATTCAATTCTTCACTTTTGCAGCACATTATGTGTGGGAGTTTTATTATTGAGCTCTTTAGGGAAAAAAAAGATTAGTTTTGACCAAAATATAGTTTAAAATAGATTCTGAATGAAAAATAATATTTAGAGAATATTAAGTAAGGAAAGGATTGATTTATAATGTGAATGATTAAAAATATACAAGAGTTTTCCCTAAAAAAATATATAAGAGTTTTGTTGTTAAACTCTTGTTTAGACATGTAATTCGCGTCCTCGTGAGCTTAGCGTTGGGACAATGCATAAAATATGTAAGGTTCGGGGTTTAAACCCCGGCCACAAAAAAAAACATGTAATTCGCAAACATTTAAACATTAAGTGGGTTGATTAAAGAACTGAAAGTTTCTTGCATTGAAACAGACGGAGAAGTAGTAAAATATTACAAGCGATAAATGAAAAGTGATGAATGTTTTATTGATGTAGAAAGTGTTGAAGGTAACAAGCAAGCTAGTTTGACCTCCTTTTTATAGTGATTTACTCCTCCTTCAACATTGGATAGAACCTCTGTGTATTGCTGGTTGCAGAAGAATGGGAGACCATCAAAAGGTACAAGCATGTGCCAGTAGTTGTCCTTGTGTGTCCAAAATTGCAAAATGAAAAAACTACACAAAAGTAAAATTGGCTTGTATAAAAAATAGAAAAGCATGTAAAAGATATAAAAACAAATTACTTATTTTAAATTTTTGTATTTTATGAATTTAAATTATTATATGAATACATAGTAGTGATAAGCTCAATTAATGGAGTTACTGAGCTAACCTCTGTTATTCTTAATGTTTTGACTTTATTTTTTACAAAATAATTGTTTTGACTTTATTTTTTACAAAATAATAATAAAAAATATTATCCTTACCATATGGTTGAAGACAACTTAGTGAGTTAATCTCATTTATTCTTAATGTTTCAATTTTTTAAATCTATAATGATTGTTGTTGGTGTCATTAAAAATATAAGAATTTAGATTTTTTTTTTTTGTTATATTGTTGGTGTCATTGAATTAGATAAATAACGTTAGTTTAGTTTGTTATAATTTGAAAGCAACAATAATTTATATTTATACTTTTAAACAAAATCAAAACTTCGTAGAAAAAATACAGTTCATATTAAACTTTAACGCAATAAAAAGAGTTGAAAGACGAATAGGTGAGTGTCTATGGGATAATAATACGCCAAAATTAAGTCTCGATGTCTTCATAAGAAATGTAGATTCAGATGTTAGGGATCGAATGGGCTTTAGGTTGACTCGAAATGGAGCAGTTATTTGAAGTCATGATCAAATTGCTAACCAAAGGTCAAGTTGAAAATTCGCTCGTCAAGTTTTAGATTTCTCACTGATTTAGACAAGGGAAATAGACAAATTAAACTTGAGTTGAACATGAAAGTGGTATATAATTGCGGGGATTGGGTATATAATTGCGGGGATTGGGTAGCTCAGAGTAGGGTTAAGGAGTTGAAGGTTCAGGATTCACATCTTAATAAAGAGAAAAACATAATATAATAATTAACATACTAACATTTGTCATTCAAAAATAAAAAATATAAAGTGGTATATAACTAAATTAACTTTTTAAGGGTATAAGAATCATATATATTGAATAAGTATAACACAAGATATAATCTTAACACCACACATAGCTCACATATTGAATAAGGATAACTCAAGCTATAGTCTTAACACTGCACATAGCTCACAAGGAGAATGCTAAAGAATGACAGACATTCACGACACCATACCAAAACTACCTATATTCAAGGAACACCTTAATATTATAATAAACTCAATAATCATCATCTAAGTTCAACTAAGGAGTTTATCAATTGGAAGATTTGGTATGCCCAATAACAATTCATAAAATAAAATAAAATTGGGGTGTTATAATTCCTACTATCCCTACTTGAGCTCCCTAGCTGCATCCGCTTCTACTAGTGTCCCAACAACTTCTTCCACCAGCACCTACACACCTATTTGTCCTATATTTTCTTCATCTAGAATCCACACACTTATTACTTCTTCCTCCACCACCAGTCCAACACACATACTCACTATATCCAAACTCTTTCAAATCATGTATTTTCCTACCTTCCATTCAACCAACTTTATTACTCACTATGGTGAACCAAAAACAGTGAGTCTTGCCTTTAAGAACCCTATCTAGCTCAATGTATGCCTGAAGAGTTTACTGCTTTGTAGAAAAGTAAAACATGGAATCTTGTTCTTCGGCCTCGAAGCAAGACTGATAATGTATGCAAATTGGTGGTTAACATTGAGGAAATCATGTTGGCTACATCAACAAGTACAACATTAAGAGTTTCAACAAGGGTTTGATTTGGACGATACTTTCTCTTCGGTCATTAAACAACCCAATATAAGGGTTATTCTTACTTTATATCATGACTCACAAGTGTGATAAGAATTTGGATGTTTAGTTAGCTACAATTTCAATGTAATACTTTTGGTCTGGCTGATTATATACAATCCATCTTTCATTATGTTTATGATTTAATTATTTTCTTAATGCTTTTTCCGACCTACGATCCGAAAATGAACTTTTGATTTAGAAAGTACAATAAATCGACTTTCTATCTTTAAATGATGTGAAATAAATAATGATTGTTGATTCTAATTGCTAAACATAGTGTTAAATAGGGGTGTTCAAAACCGAACAAATCCAATAGAAAAACTGCAAACCAAATCAACCTAAATTGAAAGCGCAAAAAACCGCATTTGGTTTGGATGTATTCACATCACATTTTTACTCAACCGAAAGGTTTGGTTCGGTTTACAGTTTTAATTCTACAAACCGGACCAACTTAAACTGAACCGCAACATAAGGAAAATGCTAATTCAACCTATGTCACATAAATTAATACTCATAGAAACTTTTAAAAAATGACATATTTTTTGCTCTTGTTATTTTATTCTTTAATTTTTATTTTAAAGATATATTTATGTACTACTTGAAATTTTATAGAATGATGAAATCTCAATTACATAATAGAATTACTTTTTGTCCACGTTTTCAATTTCGCCTATATTGTTTGGTGAAAATAAAATTGCAATGTTGGATAAAATTTAAAATATTGTTAGAAATATGTTGTGTTATAGCTTTATCACTCGATTTTAATGTTGAAAATAAAAAATTACATTGTCTAAAAAAAACTGCACCAACCTATCCAACCTAAACCACATTGGTTTGGTTTGGTTTGTTTTGGTTCGGATTATTTTTAAAAATCAATTTAACCAAACCAACCAAACCGCATGTTTTTTATTTTACGATTTGGATGCCTTTTAACCTTAAAACCGAATTAAACCGCACTGCAAACACCCCTAGTGTTAAGGGTACAATCACATACATTGTTTGATCATATGTCATCGAATCAAATAACTATTTTGGTTGCATTGGAAGTTAAATGATAATATGGATTTCACATCATTTCCCATACATGAAAACGTATGATGAGGGACATGTAGAAAGATAATTGAATTTTAGAAAGCATATAACCGATCAAGGGAACACATTTAATGAATAGATGACGACATCTCATCTGAGGACAACTTTTTAATCATATTTTCAACCCTTTTTAAAAACTGTTAACCAAAACTACTCTTTAAATAATAAATTTATAATTTTGCAAAAAATTGAATGGCAAAACTATACCGCAGTCTCTATGAATTTGATATTAGCTTTTGATAAACAAACCAACATAGTTAATGTTGTTATAATACAACCCGGTAATTCATATGGTTTTGTAATTTTATTTTTTCCATCAAAGAATTTGAGATGAATGAGATGGTGTGCATAAATATGTAGTATTTGAAAACCAAATTGAATTTATTATAAGATTGATGATTCAATATGATCTTGCAATATGTCCAAAAGATTATTTTTACTCACGTAGACATTGCAATAATTGATACACACAAATACACACACAATATTGACACAAATTATCATACTTAGCATACTTACACAATCAATAACTCTTTTTAGAAGAAATAATAAATCAATCCAACAGTCGAATCATCGTATATTATGTTGAGATTCTTGTATACATAACTTCAAATAATTTAGGCATCGCTTCAATAATAGATATGTACATATTTTATAACAACCATATTATACATTAAAATAAGATTATTGATAGAATATCATATAGTTTTAAAATTTTGTGAATTTTTATAGACTTGTTCTTTGTTTTTAAATATTCAATATTAGTTTGTTAATATTTTAAAAGAGAGCAAAGAAAAGCCCAATTTTTGCATGTAATTTGACCTAGAATGGTTCTTCCCAACCACTAAGGTTTTCAGAGCCACCCATAACAAACAAGAATGATTCGATAATAAATACTAATCATGTTGAAAACAATATTGCTTTAAATTCAATACCACTTTATTTTGTAAATATTATGATTCACATAATTTAAGTGAATAAAAATGTAGAATAAATTATGCAATGAAATTTTAAATATAATTCTACATGTTCATAGATATGTTCTCACTCCAATGGTGCATTATATTCTTACATAACTTTATCATAGCATAAAAATATCTTTTTCCTTTACTATGATGAAATGCTAAACAAGTAATGTAATTTTTCAAAGGAAAAAGAAATGAAAAGTTAGTTAAATTATATTCAATTATTATGATTAATAAGTTTATTATATGATTCTAAAATAAATGATTGATATATTTAAGAGACATTTAATAATGGTTCTAATGTTAAGAAGGGTTTTTAAAATTTCATAATGCTTAAGCTATTTAATTATTTTTATAAGACCATGAACTTTATACACTATAAAGAGAACAAGTCATTTGTTCTCGTGACCTTAACTCAGTTGGTAGGGACAATGCATAATATATGTAAGGTTTTGGATTCAAACCCAGACCACCACAAAAAAAAAAATCAAGTCATTTACTATTATTCAGATGCAAATTGGAAAAAATATGACTAAAACTCTTAAGATGGTTTATGTTTTGGTTCTTTTTCTTTCCATATTTCTTAGCATAATAGCATGTAATTCTTCTTTTATTACGTTTAGAGATAGTCGTTGTAAAACAGATAAAGATTGTCCAAACGTTCCAGGGGCTACTGGTAGGTGTCGTAAAGGCCATTGTGTACTAATCTGAAATATACTAATGAAATAAATGAGTTTTTCTCTAGAAAGATAATTGTATAATATATTATATTCTAGAATATTCCACTTGTTGTCATTTAGTTTTTCTACATGCACTAAATATTTGTTATTTTTTTCTTCTACTTCTTATTATTCTTATGTTTTTTTTCCCTAATTTCATGGACTTGAAGTTTTGATTTTAAAATCTAAAATGATGGAAATGAACTAAGGAAGCAAATATCTTTATTTTTAGCGTCTCTTTATCTCGCAAATTTGGAGGTATCATCATGGCCTGCAGTCCTGACACATCACGCCTTTTTTTTCAACCTATCACCTATAATAATCACTTTAATATTTATGTTAAAAAGTAATTTTATCTTACATTTTTTCAACAAAAAATATATTCATTCATTGAAATTGGTAAACTACGTTCAAAACAACATAAATTCATCATCGCCAAAACTGAAATGTAAGACTTTGTCCACTTTTAGTGTATGAATTGATCATTATACATGAAACAAATAATTAAGAGATAATTTCATCTATTTACAATATATAATGAATATACAGAAAAGCTAAAAAAAAGTTGGTTTTTAATCGTTTTTACTATTTTAAAATTGAAACCATTTTGTCTGAAATCAAAAACCATACTCCGTTCAAAACAAATTTTGAAGGATCGTGATAAATTTGGCAATTGCACCAAATTTTTCAAGTAATTTAGTAGTAAGATCATTGTATCCATGTGGATTGTTGTGTTCGACTCGACAATTTACTAAACTTATAATTTAAAATAGTAAATGGAGGAGTTTGCAAGATTTGTTGGTTTGCAGTGAAAAGTAAATAGGATTCTTTATTTAGAGTTTTAGCAGCGATTAGACATATTTGAATCCCTTCTACCTCTTTGCTGGATTAATGCATAATTCCTACAAATTATGACCTTAGGATTATATAAACAATGGCTAACCTCGTGGGACGAAGATTCTCGTCCCTCTAGATGTCAGATTGATCTATACCAGATATAACCTAAGCTATAAAAACTATGGGCTTATCCTCACATATGTAATTGACTCCATAATGTCATGTTGCTACTCATAGATTTTAAGGGACTTATCCTCGCATAGACGCAAGAGTCGCAAAATGTCAAATTGCTCTAAAGCTAAGCATAACACTGACACAAATGTCTTAGAACCTAACCAACATACTCTAAGTAACGCTACTAAATTAAAGACTCTTGAGAAAAATTCATATGTATTCCGGTTAAAGCAAGATGCCAATAAATAAACCCTAACCTAGGATCATTTCAAAATCTAGGGGTGTCACTTCTTAGTTCATAAAAGCATCAAGTGTGAAACATATGAAAATTAAATATAACTAGATCATAACTAAATAAATAAGTTGCATTAATAAATTACAACAAATAAATAGAGGTTCATCTTAGAACCCTATTCTTAAGGTGTTTAGTAATGTATGGTAACCGAATACATGACCAAAGAAAAACAAAAGGTCAAATACCATTTGTGGTCCTTTAAGTTACATGATTATAACAAGTTAGTCCTTTAATTCTGTCTTGATTCAAAACAAAATTGACTGATTGCTTGATTTATAATATTGTTGATAAAATATTTATATGTAAAATTGGGCTTGAAATTCAAAAACAAGAAGAAGAAAATGTGTATAAGTAATCATGTTTGATGTCATAGGCACTTTTGAATCCACCATCTTAATGTTAAATGGTCTATAAACACTTTTTAACGACGTTGACTGAAAAGATGGATGGCAGTGTAAATATTCTTTGACTTAAAGGACCAATTTGTAACAAAATAAACTTAAAGGACCAATTGGTAATAAAAAAAACTTAAAGAACTAATCTGATACAAACATATAACTTAAAGGACCGCGGGAGGTATTTGACCAAAAGAAAAAATACACTTAGAACTAATTGGAGGAGGTTGAGACTCTTATTTGATGCTTTGGTAGCTTGCCTTCGCCTTGAAACTCCAAGTTTAAGAAAGTATATTTATGTGTGAACAGAAGCCTTTAAACATACATTTTTTCCATTTGGCTTTTTTTTATTCCAACTTGCAGTAGAAAAACAACAAACAGGTTTTTTTTCCTCGCCCAACACATGCGAGGCTCGTGGGTTATGTCCATGGGTGCATGAGGCATGCTCAAGAGTGCGTGGCATAGTAGCCTGGGTTGAATTTTGACGTTTATCTTCCTCGACATTCCGTTGGGATAGAATATCTCCAAATTATATTACCCTCTAAACCTTTTGAAACCTTTGTTGATCTTTATTATTTAACTTCCATAACTTTCATGAGGTATCTTGTGAACAGCCCAATTTTCGCTATAGTTATTTTAATTAATTATTATGTGCGTTTATATGTGTTTGTATGCGATCATTTGTCTCTGTGTGTATTTTATTTGGTATTAGTGGATTTTGGCTTAAGAAGGGTATTTTAGTCATTTTAGACTCAGGGTTATTTTGATCACTTGGTGAGCAAGGGTAAAATAGTCCTTTGTTAAGAGAATTATTTTTAGTGTTTTAAGTGAGAACAATTATTTTTTCTAAGTTACTATTGGGTTGTTGTAATTAATTAGAGACGGAAACAATTCGTTATTTTGACGGTTAAGTGAGTAGTAACTCGGTGAATTAATTGGTAAGAATATTGATCCTATTAAGACAACTAGAGGTTGAGCCCAATTGAGCAGTGACTATATAAATACTAGTCTTATGAGAAATTAGGTAATTACCATCATTCACACTTTTACAAAACATTCTAAGATAGAGGTAGAGAGAGAAATGAGATCTTGAAGAGCAAAGAAGAACTAGAGAGAGAGAAAGCTTGGGGTTGGTGGTTAGGAGCTAAATTGAAGTTAGGAATTGGATTATTGAAGCTTTGACGTAAGGGGGATAGTCTCTTTTTCACTAATTAAGCTATAATCATTTTTTCTACTTGTGGGTTTAAGTGCTTTTGTTAGAATTGTGACTTTTTGTGAATTTAAATGATAAAATTTGTGCTCCTTTTTCATGTGAAATTGTGGGCATGATAAAATTCATGAATTTGTTGTGTTAATAGCTCAAACTTCATAGTTGTTGTTGTTGTTGAGTTGTTTTAATGATTTTGGACTATTTGAGTGAAATTCATGAATTGGTGTATGATTATTGTTGGAACATGTTTGAATTCACTTCATTAATGATTGTTGATGTTTGTATGTTGATGGGGTTTGAATTGATGTGGTTGTTTTGAAGTTTGAATGCGAAATGAGAAAAATGGTGGATTTTGGTGAAAATGAACTAGGTGATCAATTTGAGATGAATTGGCATTTTAAATATGATGTTTGTTGTGGTTTTGAATCCCTTTTTATGTTTGTAATCAAGTGTATAAGCTTTGGGGTCGAATTTGGGGTTGAAGGGATCAAAATTGGGGATTTTGGGTGGAAAATGGTGTAAACCCGTAAGAGTTCAACCAGAACAGAGGGACTGTCTAGAGAAATCTCGCTTAGAGCAAGAATCTCGCTTAGAGCGAGTTGCTCGGTGACAGAATTCCTTGTTTTGAGTGTTTCGGGCATCCAGGGTCGATCCAGATGGTTTCAAACTGATTCTTTTGATGTAATTAAATGTATTTGAGCTTTCTAAACCTTTGGAAACATCAATTGAGTTAGATTGGACTTGATTTTGTGAATCGTATCATAACTTTTTGAAAATGGTTCAACGACGTAAAATTTCTGAAAACTCGATTTCTCAAGGGAAAAGGGTAGGACTAGGGTTGTCTAGCATTGTTATGATTTGTAAAAAAAAATTGGATGGGATTCATGGACTTTAACTTGGTTTTGCTTTGAAAACTTGAATTCTTTGAAAAACGGCAAAACTATATGAACTTTGTGAAACTTTGGGATTGAGGTGAATTGGCCTATGAAACGTATGTGTATATGCTACTGCATTCATATGTGATTTGTGTATATACTTTGTTGAGGCATTCGAACTTGTTTTGATTTGGTTGTTGTATAACTTGGAAAATGATAAAACGATACGAACTTTGGAAATTTGGGTATTTGTCGGCTTTTGGCCTATGAAACGTAAGTGTACACACTACTGCACTTATATGTGATTTGTGTGTATACTCGGTTGAGGCGTTTGAATTCATTTACTTTGGTTTTGGAGGATTTATCGAAAAATGCTAGTTTTCATAAACTTAGCCGAACTTTGTCAGACTAATGTCTTATGGTCAGATAACTCTTGGTAGACTTTGAATTCATGTTTGTAAGATTTAATGTGAATGAGTTGTTAAGGATTGACTGTTTAATTCGATGATTGTCGAGTTGTGGCTAAATGTCCGTTTTATGTGAAATGTCAACTTGAAACTTTATCGTTTCTTTGAGGTGTTAAATATTGATGATGATTATATGATGATATGTTGATGATTCTTTTGGTGATTTAATTTGATTAATTGGTGATGATGTGTTGAATTATGCCTTGTTGATTGTATGAATGTAAGTATTTGATAATGCAATTGTTGGTGAATAAAATAATTAGTGGTGATTATTATGTTAATGTCTATGTTGGTGAGTTATGCATTGTCGAGTCCTTACTTGAAGTTCATGCATTCATAGTCATATTGAGATGTTTTGAAGAATGTAATTGGTGGTGTTTATTACATAGCTTCTGCAGAACATAACTGATGGTGTTTATTATGTTGGTGGATTCATAATGGTAAAATTATCTCTGGAATCCAATGCTACCACATGCATCTAGAAGAGTCTAGAACATTGCATGCACTTGAATATTTGGTGAGTCGTATCATAGTTGAATATGTGACTTGGTGAATTTGTGCATTAGTAAAATTTGGTGAATGACGTGATTATGTGGATTGATTGGTGTATATGTGCATTGGTGAATTTTATTGATGGTTGTGAATATTTGAACCAGACTCTAATTGTATGTCTTACTTGCTTGTGCTTATACAGTTCGTGAATCTATTTGATGATAATTATTTTGATAATAGTAATGAGGTGAGAATTGTGTGTGTGTATATATATATATGATTTGGTGATTCCTTTGATAATGATGATTCTTTATGCTTTGAAATGATGAAATGTATTTGTTGAGTTAACTATGTTAAATGAGGAATATGGTGAGTAATTCTTATATTAATTGATGTTGTTAAGTGATGAATTTTGATGATGGTTTAAGGTATGAATATGCTTGATGTGTTATGTTAGAAGTATGATAACATGATTGATGTTGAACTGGGGGAATATATATATATAATGGTAGTATTCTAAGAATGTTGAGTATGTATATGTGTTATGCATGAATCCTTGAATTCTTATGCTTGATTATATCTTGATCATGAATTGTGGACTAGCATCAGTGGTCGTTTGGTTGACCATCTTCCTTATTCGTATAGATGGGTAGACAGTGTGCAATAATAGTTGTTTTGCTTTGGTGAGTTACTTGAGGATAGCATGGATGCTACCTCGTTTATCACTTTTGGTGATGAGTCAATAATTAGTGTTTTTAATATAATATTTGAGTCCGTTTATTTAGATTTGATTTCGTTTTATTTAATATTATTTTCTTTTTAGAATTGTTTTACTTCAATTGCAAGTTATTATATTTCATGAAAAAATAATTGATAGATTGAGTCTTGGAGCAAAAGAAATAGGATTAGGAGCTAATTCAGGATGAAAATACGAAAATATGGGACAAAAATATGTCACCCCCAATTCAGGAACTTGGCACGGCCCGTGCCACCAGCAGCACGGCCGTGCCTGCCTTCAGGATACTCTTTTGCTACTTCTGCTTCATGGACAAGCTACCTATTAGTTTACTTCTGACCTAAAAGCCCGTGGTTTCTTGTGGAACATTCTAATGTTATATTTCTTAGGGCTTAAGTTATTGTAGACTATAAATAGAGTAGCTAGCTATCACAACAATTCATCTTTTGTTCTTGGAATTCAATAGTGACAATTGTCTTTCTTAATAAAAGTTCTTCCTTTATTTTCTTGTTATTTACTTTACGTTCTTCTTCTTCTCTTCTATGTCTACAATGAACATGAGTGAGTAGACTCTTCTTGTCTTGGGATTTTTGGATAAGTCTAATGACATAATCCTAATCAAACCAAGCCATAAACCCTAATTTTATATAAATCTACTTTCTACTCTATTTCATCGTTTTTATAATGAATTAACAAATACCAAACTTATAATGCGACAACGGAGGGTTAGTATTTGTTAATTCATCATCACAAATATCAATTCATAATGCGACAGCGGAGCTTTGATATTGGAACAAGTGAAATTAGACAAGGGTTGCGAAACATGAGAATAGTCTAGCAAACCTTGAGACATATAAAGTTTCGTTCTTCAAGGATTCTAATAGCAATCAACCATGAGAATTGGCGTGGTTGCTAGAGGAACACACTCACTGACTTCGAAAGAAGCTTTGATACGCTTAAGAGAAACTTGTCTTTAGAAAGTAGGTCGAATTAAAGTCTAGGTTATGGGTTTGTTTGTGAAGGGTTTGTTATTATGATGAACCAATAATCCCAAGGTGCTTTTTATTATTATTCTTTTAAAACCTTAAAAATCCAATCTTTACAACTGAACTTTCTTCTAATCATCTTCTAAAAGTTAATTAAGTTGAACCACTCCCTGTTGGAACGATACTCTCTTTTTACTACTTCGGTAGAATCATGCACTTGCGGTTTTACTCATCAAGTTTTTGGCTCCGCTGCCGGGAAGTTAATTAATTTGATTAACTTTTTCTTAGTGATTAGAATCTTTTCTTTTTTTTTTCTTTTTCTTCTACTACTTCTTTCTCTCCTTTTACCGTTAACTTCTTGGGTTCTTGCTCCTTTATGCGAAGATCTATAAGTTTTGGTGAATTTGTTCCTGAGATCGAAAGGTTGTTACGTAAAAGAAAGAGAGAAGCACGAAATAATATCGCTATGGCTGAACGCACTCTTAAAGAGTATGCAACACCTTCTACGGAAGAGGCACAGACTATTATTGTGTACCCAAAGTTTGAAGGTAACAACTTTGAGATTAAACCTGCACTACTTAACTTGGTGCAACAAAATCAGTTTTCTGGATCACCCGCTGAGGATCCGAATCTGCATATCTCAACTTTTTTAAGGCTCAGCGGAACCTTGAAAGCGAGCCAAGAGGCCGTAAGGCTACACCTCTTTCCTTTCTCCTTAAGGGATAGAGCTAGTGCTTGGTTCCATTCATTGGAAGTTGGTTCCATTACTTCATGGGATCAAATGAGGCAAGCATTCCTTGCCCGATTCTTTCCCCCCTCTAAAACTGCTAAATTAAGGGACCAAATCACACGGTTCAATCAAAAAGATGGGGAATCTCTTTAATGGAAGATTATTGTCAGAAACCTTTCATCAAGGAGGAATTCTGAAGGCAGTCAAGAAGTCCAAGAAAATCAATGATCATCAATTGGGCACAATGACTGAAAGATGCATCAATGGCAGCACCTTGAAACATATGAAGATGATAAAAAGATGTTTTCAAGTTGAATACTGATCTTAAGGAATCATCTGTTGTATCCAACCTAATAGATGATTTTCCACCAATCTGCAGACAAGATCCTCCAGATGTAAGAGCTCATTTTGTCTATGAGCACTAGGAGAGAACTAGAGAAACAATCAAATTTGATGACATTCCAGAAACAATGTATAGTGGTGCCTTACCTGTTGCTAGAAAAAGAAAATCAAAGAAGAAAGCAACTTCAGAAGCTGATGATGATGAAAATGCTTCTTAACCAAAGAAGAAGAAGGCCAAGAAAGCAAAGGATGTTCCTAAAGAACAATCAGTTGGTTCTGGAGTACCAATTATTCAAGATGAAATTCAGGACTTAGAACCTGCTAAGATTCTGAACAAAAGAACAAGGAGTGGCAAGACAGTTGGTTCTTCACAATCTTTACCTCCCCAACCATCAATTGCTAAGAAGAAGAGGAAACAATCTGTCAGGAAGATGAAGGTTTCTACATACAAGGAGGAAGAGGATAACCAAGTAGAAGCTGCAACTGATCTAGTCACAAGAGAGGTGAAAAGAAAGAAAGTTGTTGTTGAAGTTTCTTTACAAAGAGCTCATGATATTGTTGAACAAATCAATAACCCTGCTGAAGTGCTACTAAAGGGATCATCTGGTGAACAAGCTCAGAAGGTAGTTGAGCTAGCAGAGAATATTCAACGGTTGGTGGTGGCTAGTGATTTGATGGATGCTGCTGAAAAGACTCAGATGGAGGATGCTACCTGTTCAGAAGCTGCTGCTTTAGAAGCAACAAGAGGTAACTCTAATTCTCACAATATCTCTAATGTAATAGAAGTAGAATCTAGTTCAACCTCAACCTCCTCAAACATAGATAATATTCCCTTGAATAAAGTCTATGCAAACTTACATAAATCCTTAACCCCATCATCATCTACCAAGCACCAGAAAAAGCCTGATGATGATACATTTGTACCCATGTATCCATCTGTTCTTAATAGAATAACTAATTTGAGCCAAATGAGAATTGATGTATGTAATAAACTACCTACTAATCATCATTTGCAACCACATATGGTTGAACCACTCCAAATTATTCTTGCTGATGCAGAAGTTAGATGTGAGCAAGTAGAGCTGAATCTGGTATTCCTAAAACATCATCATCTCAAACTCAACCATCAACCCAAACTTCTGAACCATCTGTGTTAGATGAATTGGCTAATCACTATCGAGGTGGATTACCAGGGTTTGAGCCAAACCTAGAAAAAGCCTCTAAAATAGCTTTTGATGAAGTTAATTTAGAAAGCCCCCATCAAGAAGAACCTAACTCGGAAATGGCCACAAACACCTGCACTGAACTGATTATTCATCTAGAACATCTTCCATACCATCTCAATGCAACTCACTCAAACATTTCTTTTGGCATTGCACTGAGAAATATAGCCAGCAAAAGGTCATCCTTTCATGAACAATCTGTCTCTGATAGTAACCCCTCTTTATTAGAAGAACAAATCCTTATTGCTCAACCTATAAGTGTAGCCATACCATCTGATCAAACTACACTTAACCCTGTTGAACCTGAACACAAGATCATAGAACATATTATGGATGAGGTTCCTACTCAAATTGAAACAACTTTAGCCTCATCTTCATCATTTGTTCTATAACATATCTGTGATCCACCATTTGTCCCTAACCAAACCATTGCTATTGAAAGCAATACTCCAACCATTTCTTCTGAACCTTCGTCTTCAAACTCTACTCAACTTACAGATATCACCTTTCCACCTACCCTTTTACTAGATTCTATTATATTAAAAGAGGTTTGTGAGAATATATTTAAGGATCTGAACAAGTTAATTAAGACCAGGAATAACCTTGTTCATGAAGAAGACTATGTCAGTAATTGGACTTCCTTGAGAAGCAGAGTGGATTACATCATGTGTGAGCTTCAGAAGCTGTCCTTGGAAGCTCATGACAAAGCTCTACTGGATCTTCAACAATGGTTTCAAGGAGTAACTGTGAACTTGGAAGAAGTAGAGCTCAACAAAAATCTAGAGAAGAGCAGATTATACTTATCAGACACACGTATATATCTGGATGCTTCAGCATTCTCTTATCTAGTGTGCATTCTGAAAACCCAGACTTCAGGTGGTTGACTAAGCTGAAAATCCAGAACCCAGATGCTCCTATTCTTAAGAAGTTACAAGATGATCCTGTTTTGGAGAAAGAAAACAAGGAGCTGAAGAAAGCCTTATTTGAGCAAAAAGTTTTGGTTGCTGAACTTCAGAGAAAGATGCTAGATCAACAGGAGCAAGCAAGAATCAGTGAAGAAAATCTGATAAAGAGTAACAATGAGTTCAAGAAAGAAATGAAGAAGAAATCAGAGAAAACAAACAGTTTGATTCAAGACTTGATAGATATGGTGAAGAAACAAGCCAAGCCTTAGATTGCACACTTTTTTAGCTTGTTTTTCTCTTTCTATTTTGTCTTTAGTTTGTGCTTCTGAATATCTATGTTTGCATGATTTTGCTTCTGACTACATTATGTCTTCTGAACTTGTTTTATGTTTATTTCTTATTTTCTCACAATTTATTTTCTCATCTCTTCTTTTTGTCTTTATTTTATCTTTTTATTGATGACAAAAGGGGGAGTAGATGTATATTATTTATAGGCTCTGAGCCCCATTAATTTAATTTTCAAACAAGTTAAATTAATAGACCTTCTTCTCATCTCTTAGTCTATTAATTTAATATGAGATTATTCTGAGAGTATTATGCTTTTAATGATGAATTTAATTAACATGGATAGGACTCAGGGGGAGCTTACAAACCTCGCCTTAAAGTACTATTGGACTCAGGGGGATCTTACAAACCTCATACCCTTAAAGTTAACTTGCTAATAAGATCAACAACAATTAAACATTTTTTTAAAAATACTAAGTGTTTGTCATCATCAAAACGGGGGAGATTGTTAGAACAAAATGTATTTAACATTACCCTTTGAGTTTTGATGATAACAAGGTATTAAAAAATTATCAATTGGATATGCTAATATTTGTTCAAGTGTGCAGAACCATAGACAAAATTTTCAGTGTCTTAGTTAAAGCATAGGTTCTGAAAGAACAAATGAGAGCAATGGAATCAACAAGAAAGAAGCTTGAAGCATCTGAAGAAAAGAGGTTCTAAAGACAAGTGGTCCTGAAGAAGCTGGCGTCATCAGAAGCACTCTCCTCAGAAGTTGGTCACCAGAAGCTGACGTCATCAGAAGCATCTGAAGATCATCAGAAGCTGGAAGACAGAAGAAGTTCAAATGTTGTTCAAATGAAGATTTAATCACGCCTATCATTGCAGAAGACTGGAAGAATAAAGCAACGGCTAATTCAAATGGATTTGAAGGCATTGGATGCTTATTCTTTGGAAAACGTTGAAAAAGGACAATTGTACGAAGTAAACAACCACTATCTCCACTACTCTGTTTTGTGTCTACAACAGGACAAGAACAACAACTATGCCTGCACCAGTGTTCCTCCAGACTTGGAATGGATTTGAAATTGCTCCTTCATTGGACAATAACCAAATCAGGCATAAGCTTATTGGTGATTTGATCAAGCTTCAAACGACTCTTTTTTTTTATGTGCTGCCAATTTCCAACGTATCTTTCACACCTCTATATAATGGAGTGAAGACCGGCTGTTTGGACACTCAAGACTCATACAACAATTTACAAGTGGCAAAACTCTGCTGAAATTGCTTCACATCAAAGTTCACTTAGAATTTCTTAACAACATTCATATCTAAGAAATTCTAGAGTCTTAAGAGTCTATATCTGATTTGTATTGTGAACACCACTGATTGTATATCAAGTGTTCAACCTCAAACAAATTTCTTTGTAATTCTGTTTAAATAGAAGTCTCTTCCAATTGTGCTTGAGCATAGGAAGTCTCTTAATTTAGTTCAGGAGCATAGGAAATCTCTTGCAGTTGTGCTTGAGTAGTTTGAAGTCTCTTGCTAGTTTTAGCAGTGAGCAGTTGTAATCAGATATTACATTTTTAGTGAACTCTCCTTGGAAGTGCAAGGGGGACAGGACTACTTCCGGTTTGTGGAAGGAACCCATATAATTGCTTTGTGTCTTTCTTCTCTCTCTCTCTCTGTTTTTATCCGCTTGCATTTAGATTCTGAACATCACCTCAGAAGCTGAATTCTATCTGCTTCTGAATAATGACTTCAGTAGGAGAAAACAAAGAAAAAGTTAACACAATTCAACCCCCTTATTTGTGTTTTTCTCACCTTCACGATATATATGTCATATAAATTTGAATTCATATATATATCCCTTTTAAAACTATTTTCAAAGTCAATCAGGTCATAATAAATAAAATTAAAATATGAAAATATTAGGACCAAATCTTTCAATATCATGATCCTTTAAAATTAGAAACAAATAAGGATCGTTTATTACCTTTTCAAACTACTTTTGAAAGACAATAAAAGGTAGAATTTTTATTTACATAACTATAGTAATATTGACACTCAATAATTATTATAATTATATCTGCTTTATTTGGGCGACCAATTTGTTTCAAAAACAAATTATGGTACTAAAATTAAGCAAATATTTTATTGCCAAATTCAAAAATCATATCTAATATTGAAACTCTTTCAAAATCACGATCCTTTTTTTGTGGTGCCCGAGGGTCGAACCCCGGACCTTGCATATATTATGCATTGTCTTTACCAACTGAGTTAAGATCACAGGGACAAATCACGATCTTTTAAATTTACTACCTTTCACCAATTGAATAAATTAATTAAAAATAAATAACTTCAAAAATTGCGTGTTTAGCATGAACAACCGGATCTTTGATGCTTCACCAGATTCGAATATCGAATCGGATATCGAAGCTCAATCTCACAAATTGCTCAAAGTCACAACAATCTTCTTGAAAACAATTGATCAACCATAATAATACAACTCTTGTATAGTTAGGTACCCTAATACGACAATCAAACATCAATAGTTTTAACAATTGTTTGTTCAGTATGGACAGCCGGATCTTTGATGCTTCACCAGAATCGGATATCGAATCGGATATTGAAGCTCAATCTCACGAATTGACTACAAATTCACAGTCAATTTCATAAAACCTATTGAATAAATGACATCATCAATATATAATATATAATGATGTTGTACTATAATCATATATCACATATATGATATTGATTAATGAATTTTAATTATTATTTAAACATGCTTATACGATTCTCAAAAGAAATGCAGTAATTTGACATTCAATAATCATATAAGCTAATTCATTCAAAATAAATTAGTTTATTCAAAGAAATTCAATTTGTGAACAACTATATTAATTCACACCATGTATACATCACATATATACATGACAAGCAAATCACGTGCTCATAAATTATACGATTTCAAAATGTGCAAATCCTTCACACTTTGCGATTTCGGTATTTTGACGGAAACATATTTCAATCAAATCTATTCGCAAATCGAAATTTGGCAAGGATAACCACATCATATGTGTGTACTATTGCCGCATATGTATAATTCTCAATCGACTAATACCTCAAATCCGTTCTTGAATTTTAAAAAATCGGCCAAATTCATCCCTGAATTTTGCGAAATAGCTATTTAGTCCCTGAATTTACAAAATGTCAATCAAATCAGTCCCTCCGTTAAGTTGGTTTGTTAACGGAGGTGACGTGTAACGTTAACCTCTTACAAGGCTTACCACGTCAGATGCCACGTAAGCAGGGACCAAATTGATTGATTTACAGAAAATTGTCAAGGACCAAATTGATGGATTTTCAGAAAATTGCCAACGGCTCTTTCTCCTCTTTCTCATTAACGACTCTTTCTCCTCTTCCTCATTAATGGCTCTTTCTTCCCCAAATATATAAATTTGGAACCCTAATGTTATAATTTGTCACCTAGAGTTCAAAATCCCCCAAATTTCTTCCATGAATTGATGTCAATGTTCTTCCCTATTCAAAAAACTTAAAACCCTAATTTTTTTGATTCAATTTGAAATTCAAAAATCAGTGGTCATTGTTGAAGATTCAGTGTTCAGAAATGATGAGTGGTGGGCGTATGGGCAAAAACAACTACAACAGTCGGTCTTCATCTTCAAGCTCTATGTACAATGATGAGGTGAGAGAGCTTGAATGTTGGTGTCCTAGAATTTGTGTTGTAAGAAAAGCCAAGACTGTCAATAACCCAGGAAGACCTTTCTATGCCTGCCTTATGCCAAAGGTTTGTTTAACAATGGTTATGTGATGTGTGAATGGTTTGTTTAAATAGTACTGATTTTGTCTTTTGATTGTATAGGATGATGGTGAAAATTGTAAATTTTTTGTGTGGGTTGATGAAGCTGAAGAATTAGGTTATTTTAAAAACAATGGTGCTGGTCATGGAAGAAATGCAAGGTTGATGGAGAAGGCAAAGGATTGGGGCAGAGAAGAGGTTTGGATGGCAAGGTTAATGGATAAAGTTGATTGTGTAGGAAGTGAGTTTAGATTGATTAAGATATTGATAGGAGTATTTTGTTTGATTGAGTTGTTTAAAATGCTATTATATTGTGTCAAGTCCATGTAATGTTGTAATGAAAAGAGGTTGTCAATGAATGAATCAAACCCTTCTGTCAAAAAATTTCAATCAAATGGTCCTTGAATTATATGCATATCCATCATATATATCGATCCTCAAATTAGTGAAAATACCATCAAATAGGTCCTTGAATTTTCACAACAGATATCACTGTGATCCTTGGTGCATACATTTGTTGAACAAAGTAAAAAGTAAAATACAGTCACTTTGATTATAAAAAGACGGACATTTGCATACCATCATAAGTCATATATTTGATGTTCATAAGTCATTGCATAGCCAAAAAAATAACATTACATAGCCATCAAGTTATCAAATCATTTGATGTTCTTAAGTGATTACATATCCAAGGTTGAATGGTGTTACCTTGACAAACCACGAAATCTAACTTCAAAACCATATCTTTTCCAAGGTTGATCGCCGGTGATGATGATGATTTTGGAGTAGTGAAGAGGGTGACGGTTTAGGCAGAAAGGTGAAAGGTTAGGGACTTGTTTGATGCTTCTGAGTGAAAATGTGAGGATGAAAGACAATGGTAATAGAGGGGTATAATTGGAAACACATGAAAAATTACACCAAAAAGTTAAATCTCGAATTTTTACCATTTCCATCAATTTAGTCATTGTACACGTGACTGCCTTGTTGATGTTGGAACAAAGGGTGTTTCACAAAATCACCTATTGAGTTTTGATAATAACAAGGTATTAAAAATTATCAATTAGATATGCTAAACATTTGTTCAAGTGTACAGGATCATAATCAAAGTACTATTCATAGAGATTCTGATTGAACAAGTCATAGAGCAAAGGAATTCATTTGAAGCTTAAAAGCATCTAGAAGAATGCGTC
>Ga0228710_1005119_pt1 | contig 20480 bp, 11 predicted proteins | sample MedpolnodulmetaG_FD_177995 | JGI IMG/M metagenome (GOLD analysis project Ga0228710, IMG submission 177995) | Root nodule microbial communities from Medicago polymorpha collected in Santa Monica, California, United States - pink nodules | ecosystem: Host-associated > Plants > Roots > Nodule... | reverse complement strand
TCTTCAATTTTTTTTTTTGTTTTTTTCTTCTTCTTGGTTTTCGTCCCTAATTGTTGGGGATTTGTGGTGGCTAATATGACTCTATGGAGCTCATATGTTTTGTTTCTTGGTCTTTCTCATTTAGTTTCGGGTTTGGATACATCTTAATCCTGCATCTAGATGACCACTAATAAGTTCATCTTCGTATTGCAAATATTAAAGTTGTTTGTTTTGCTTGCATGATAGTTTAGTAAACCAATTCCACACTTATCCAATCTCTGAGGAGATTTTAATTGTTATATTTATTTTAATGATAATCTAATATACACTATGTGATGTCTGGCAGTGGGCTTTGGATGTCCTGAAGAAACCAATAGTTACTTATGAATGGTTAAAGCAATGCTCAGATAAGCATCAAGTTGTTCCTAAAGAGTCATATATGGTTCTTCCTTTCTCTGGGTTAAAGATCTGTGTGACTGGAATCCAAGCAGGTTGTAAATTACATGTCTATTAATAAATGCTTCTCTGTTAGATGCTAATTTGCTGAATTTTTTTAGATAAGCGCAAAGAGATGGAAAAGCTTATTCTACAAAATGGTGGAAAATACTCTGCAGAACTGACAAAGAAGTGCACGCATTTGATTTCTAATATATCCTTTTGATAATTCTATCAGTTCATTAACTTCTTGCTAGAGTCCCATGTCTGCATTAACATTTTCCTTATCTCGCACAAATGATAATATCTGCTTCTTGAGACTGTAAGCTTACCCTTGTTCGGACTTATTAATAATCACCTGACTAAATATTATTGACTATTATTCTATTACCTTTTAGAGAACATCCATACCTCCGCTTATATAAACATATTTTATGAATATTTTGAGTTTAAATAGTTAGGAACTGAAATTCATTTTTACAAGAATTCAGGATTACCTGCTTTGATGTATTGATACATGACAGTATTCAACAGTTTGTTATGGTTATTCTTATCTGTTAGAATGAATGGCATCTATTTATATGTATTTCTAGCAGTCTGCAACGGATTTTCTGATTATTTTTTTCCACACTATCTGTTAAAATTGAAGTTCAAATTATGTTTTATAGTATCTGTAGATTTTGTATTAGTGAACGTTGAGTTTAATCTGTAGATTCTGTATTAGTGAACATCGAGTTTAAACTAGTAATAATAACTAGGATTCATTTAGGCAAGAATACGGGATGACACGCTGTGACGCATTGATACTTGGTGGTATTCAAGTATTTGTTGTTTATTCTTAATCTGTTAGTATGAATTGCATCTATTTATATATGTTTTCTATCAGTCTGAAGTGAAGTTTCTGACGGCTTAAATCTTTTTTCTACATTAGCTGGCAAATTAAAGTTGAAATTTTATTTAACAGGATCTGTATTAGGGAACCTTTTTTGTAGAAAGGGTTTTATATTTGTTTTGTAAGGTGTTATTTTGAATTTTTTTTGTCTCAGTGTGCTGTCTTCTACTGCACTGCCTTGCATTAGTATCCCTTCTGTACTTACAATCAGTGAAAAAGTATGAATGTTTTGTTCTTATTTTCTGTGCGTCTGATCCTCTCTGACTGAATAATTAAGTATTTCAATTCAAAGATTTTTTATTGAAGTTTGAACATGTTATATATTTGTGTTCTTGACTGTTCTTACTCTCCTGAAGGTGATAAGCATAAGATGGCAAAACTTTGGGGCCATATTAATATTGTGACAATGAAATGGTTTGATGAATCTATTGCTCAAAGAGGTAACTTTCATGCTTTAATGCTGTATGTTGTGGTGCCTTTTGGGTTTTGAACTAAATAATATGACTTCATATTTTAGAGTATGTTTCCGTTATTCTTTCATTTCTTTACACTTATTTTCTTGATAGATTTTCCTTGTTACCATAAGATAAGCTTGGCTGACTGGTTGATTTTTACTTTTTCGTATTTTTATACGGATAGCATGTCTGAATGAGGAGTCCAACCCTGTTGAGAGTGGATCTTTATCTTCTGGTAAGGTGACTAGGAACTCAACAGCACAACATAGTCAGGAAAAGGATATTGGGAAAATGCAATCTGGTTCAGCCTCAAGAGCCGCAGATTCAAATATACTAGTTCATTGCGCCAAGTCTTTAAATGTAGATCCTGCCGCTACACAGTCAAAACATATGTTGTCTGTTTCTAATGTTCCGTTGTTTGTTAAAGAGGCAGATGCTGAAGCACCTCCATTACAGACCAGCAATGAATTGAACTTTAATCGAGCTGTGGCCAATGATTCTGAATTTGATGATGATGACCGGTATTTAGCAGATTGCAGAATATCACTTGTTGGTTTTGAAGCTTCTGAAATGGAAAAGCTAAGTAATATGGTGCGTAAAGGTGGAGGCTCCCAATGCTTGTATTTAAATGATAAGTTAACGCACATAGTAATCGGGAATCCAACAGAAATGTAAGTCTATTCTGATATTAAGAATAAATTTAATGGATACTTATAATATCTCTAAATTTTGTAGTTTCTCTGAATTTATTTGTTAGTTTTCTAGCTGTATCAATGTAGACGATTTCTGGATGTTAGTTTCAGAAATGTGGCTTTCCTATGAATTTAATTTATATTCTTTTTCCTATATTTATGATTTATCTTCTCATGCATTTGTGTTTTCACAGGGAAAGGGGGGATGTAGTAAGAACTGTTGCTCTAGGTGTCAATTACGCTGTTAAAACCTCTTGGCTTGAGGATTGTGATCGCGAAAAAAAACAAGTCCATGTTCTACAACGGTACAGTGCATATGATATTCTTTTTCCAAAAGGTGTGTTATCAAATTTAGTCATAAATCTTTGTGTTCTGTGTCTACTTTTTGGTTATCTATTAGGTTTTTAGTTTTTGAATATGCTTCTTTGAAGTTTATAGTTTAATTGTTTTCTAAGTTCTTAAATTTAGGTAACGTAGTCTTTTTTAGGCGTTTGGAGGGGAGGGTTTTGGAGGGATGAGATTAAAGAAAAAAATAGAAAAAACTTTCAAATTTTTTGAGTGGTTTAGTAGAGAATGATAAACTAATAGCCTTATGATTTCTGCCACTTCTTTGACTTCATTAAGTGTTTGAATGGTTCAGGTCAGAAAAAGTTGGTGGAGGTATCTGATAGGATAAAAAAGAAGAATCTAGAAAAGAAGGAATTGACAAAAGCTCATGTTGACTTAGCACAAGTGCTGGTTGATTATGCTGCTTCTCGTAGGCTAGCTCACACGCGCGTTTGCTTCGAGATTGCGGAATTAAAGAGACGACAAAAGGAGATGGAGATGGAATATGTAAGAATCGACGATGACTTGAGGGAAAAGTTAGGTCCTCTTTATGGATACGAAAAGCCTAAAAATGAGTTAAAGATTGAGGCATATAAGCTTTATGAGGAGGATTGTAAGTCTAAGGGAATAGTTGCCATCTCTAAGCATCATGAGATGGGATTTAAGAAAGCAATGGAGGCGTTTGGTGACATTGCGAAAGAGAGCTGTCATCGCAACTTTGTTACGTACTTGAATGATCCGGTTAGAAAGGAAAACATTGAGAACCACTTCAAGGGGATGATTTTGAACCACTTCAAGGGGATGATTTTGAAGTTTCCTTGTGATAAGACTGATCCCGATGTTGCAAAATTTGTTTCTAAGTTTGCGTGTGAAGTGTCTGATTCTGACGAGCCTTCATATTCAAAGAGGGCATGGAGTGGTAATAATCAACCTGAAGAACAGGAGGTGCACAAGGTGCACAATGGGACTGCTAAGAAAATGAAATATGAACTGTGAGAGTTCAATTTCGATTTTGTGATCAAGAAATATTATTTTTAATTTTTTTTAATTTATGACCGACTAATTTGTAGTTGATAAATCAAAAGGGATTCTGCGATTAAGAAATATTATCGTTGATTTTTTTATTTAAAATTAATTTCAAGGTCTGAAGTTCAAACCCTGACCATCACAAAAAAAAACTCGGTCTAATATTGAATGTTTATTTGAAGTATCTTTTCTCGACGCCTTTTCATGTCTAGAGTTGAACCGACATGGTGTGATACAATACATGGTGTGTTAAAAATAATATTTGATAATTGTCAGGTTGATATGTTTGATTTCTTATGGAACAGTCAACAGATGCTATTCTAAAAGCTCCGAGGGATGAAAATCTGAATGATACACAAGAGTGAGTGTTTTCTACGGTCCTTCACTTCTTGGATAACAGTGAATGTTTTCACTTAGCGAAAACAAGTGTTGATTCAAAGGGAAATATAATCATATATGTGTGTGATAATTTTATGAGTTTTTTTGCATGTATATGTCAAAAAATAAGCGCCTCTAAGCATTTAGACCGATGATTTTCCAAAAACATTGCATTGTGACCAAAATCATTTTCCTTAGAAGTAAAGACATGTTAAACATGTCTCCGTGAGCATAGCTTAGTTAGTAAGGGTAATTCATTGTTATATGTAGAGGTCGAGGTTCGAACCCTAAACACCCAATTTATTTACTTTAAAAAATAAATTCTATCGATTGAGCTACTTGAAAAGAAGAAAAAAAGACATATTGAATGAATAATATATATTTTTTTTTGAAAGGGAATGAATAATATATTTAAATCACTTTAATCTTTATGAAAATATAACACATCTATTATTATTATTATTATATTTATTAAATTAGACCCCAAACTATTTTGTTGACAACTAATCATTCGATTGGCCAAGTAATCAAATTTGTTCCACATCATCTAAAATCCAAGTTGTCACCCTTAGAATTGTAGAATGGGTTCTCCATTCATTTCATTGGTTAATATATACTTCTCATTCTTCCAACACCAATCTTCAGTTATATTCAAAGCTGACTTGAGTTTCAACTTTCAATATATATGATATGATCACCTGTACAATAACTAAATTGTACAATACATCTTCATTGCACCATTTACAATCATATATGCAAAAAAATGTAATCAATTAAAGTTCAATAAGTACCATCTGGTGTGGTTTTTTGGTATTGCTGGTATTGTCGAAGGAAATCAATTACCTGCTGATATGGTTTTTCGATTTGAAGCTATCGCATGAATTCAGGTGCAGTGCAGCCTTTTTATTTATCTCCCACGGATATATTTTTCATTAGTTCATAATCCGTAACAATATTAGAATTGAATAAATATCATATATAATTGCTTATGTATCTCTTTCTGTACCTTGGTCTATTTTACGAGTTCTTCATTTGGCTTGATGTTTTTTTCTTACGTGGTGTCTTTATCCTTTCATTCCACTGTTTTTTTTTATGAGCATCAAACTTCAATGCATGTTACTTGAGCTTTTGAATCCAATAAGTTTTTGTTACCTCTGAGAGAGTTTAATATAATAGATTGTATGAATAATGTTAAGAAAACACTCTTTTAACACTTATCTCAACATACTCTTTTCTATTGATTGAAATTCATATATATCTAACCAAAATATATAGGTCCTATATTAACTTGGTGGTATACATATTAACTTTATCCAGATAAGGAGAAGGTGATGGGATGTGTGTCTTTATTAGAAAATGTGTTGGTGGTCTATAGATTGTATGGAGCATAAAAGGACTACATTAACATCCTTCACGTTTGGAAAAAACTATGTCATTCTCCATAAATAACTGCAACTAAAAATCTGTGAGGGAGGTGGGGGATGGATCTGCGACTCTTTTCTGGATGGATCTGTGGCTGGACAGTGTTACTTTACATTCTCTTTTAATATGTTGTTTGATTTATCTGAAAATAAATTTGTCAGCGTTTCGGAAATGTTTCATCTAGGGTGGGATGTGAATGGTGAGGCGTGGAAGTAGTGTAGGAGGTTGCTTGTTTGGGAGGAAGATCAGGTGAGAGAGTGTAGTGCATTGGGTTTCTCTACTGTTTTGCAGGCTGGTGCAGAGGATAGATGGATTTGGCAGTTACACCTTTCCAAAATGTACTCGGTGAGCACCACTTACCAATTTTTGTCTGCAGTTAGAGATGTTCCTATAGGCAACTATGATATTCTTTGGTACAAGGTGGTTCCTCTCAAAGTTAATATTTTTGTTTCACAGCTTCTCCTCAACCGCATTCCAACAAAGAATAATTTATTCAGAAGAGGAGTCACTCAACATAATGATCTTCCGTGTACAGGTGGGTGTGACATGGATGAAGATGTTGACCATTTGCTCTTTCAATGTGGTTTTTATGGAAGTTTTTGTTTGATTTCTCTTTGGCTCGGGTGTGATTCAGTTATACCAAGCACTTTAACAAATCACTTTTGGTATTTTACTTCTATTCCCAGTTTCTCTAAGAACATTCGGGAATATATCCGAGTTATCTGGTTCAATTGTGTGGATTATTTGAAAAGAAAGAAACAAGCGTATATTTCAAAATACAGAGGATAACATGCAAATATTATGTGATAAAGTCAAGTTCCACTCTTCTTGATGGTTGAAAGCGGCATATCCTACACTCGAGTTCGACTATCACCACCGGTGGCTTAATCCTCTTCGGTGCCTTCATATTGTTTCATAGTTATTTTTTTTTTTAAACAACATATTTCATTGAATGCCTTGCACAAGACGTGCATTAGGCTAAGAGAGTTACATAGCATCAGAGGCTTAGCCTAGCAACACCACACAAATTCGTGGGAGCCAAAACATAGCCAAAAGGCGCAAAAGCAGTACAGGGAGGCCATAGAAAAACTAACAGCAAGCCTAAAACAAAAATACCACACTGTCAACTACCGAGTAGCTACCCAAAAACAGCAAACCGCACGCAGCACAGCACCAACACAGCCTAGCCTCCCGTCGCCAAAAAGATCCTAACGCCTTCTATACAAGCATTCTCTAGGATTCCAGCACCACTCATAAAAGAGGCAAGACGCAATCCGCAACCTAGACAAGGACCAAAACCAAGACACCGCCTTAATATCATCCACCACCTCTTCAAAACTCCTCATTTGATTCTTAAAAATCCTCGCGTTCCTCTCTTTCCAAATCATCCATAAAGTAGCATGCCAAATCAACCAAAAGGCCTTCCTCAACCGCCTAGAATTAACCTCATCACTCCAACAAGCAAAGTGGACAAGCAAATCTTGCGGAGTAATAAAATTAACCTCTAACCAATCAAAAACCTTACGCCAAATTATTAATGACGCAACATCGCAATGCAAGAAAAGGTGAGACGTTGTTTCATTACCATGGCCACACATAACACAAGTAGTAACCTCCCCTTGGGCTAAGACATGACGGAGAGCAAGATTTGATCGCGTTGGGATACGATTCAAAATAGTCATCCAAGAGAAAGCCACCACCTTAGACGGAGCCGGACTCTTCCAAAGCTTGGCAAACACCCCTTCCTCAATCCCACTCAAATCATCCTCCAAAAGCACAATTTCCTCTAGAACTTTATAAGAAGAACGCACGGAGAAATTGCCATCCTCTTCCGCCGTCCACAACCATTTGTCTTCGTCCTCCCCCAAAGAAACCCCTTCTAAGAGAGTCAAAATATTAACAATTAAATTGTTCTCCCAAAGAAAAGGTTGCCTCCACCATGCTAGATTCCAAGCGACCTCACCATTCACCAAGCTCCACAAATCACCTATCTTGGCCTCCTTATGTATCGCTAAAGCATATAACCGAGGGAAGGTATTAGCTAACACATGATCCCCTAGCCATCTATCCTTCCAAAAACAAGTACCTCTCCCATTTGACACCTTTCGCACCACCCTATTAGAAAACCAATTAATTCCCACTCCTCCTTCTAAAGTCGACAAATCTTGCTTTGTTTTTCTTTTGTGTTTGGGGTCCTTGTGCTGTTTGTTGAGAACTTGTGACTGTATTGACTTTGTAGTGTTTTTCCGGTACATCTTGTGCTGAAAAACCTTTTTTGTGGTGGTAATTTATATTTCATTTCAGCATCTCAAAAAAATGTTACAACTAAAAATCATATTTTACCTTTAAATTTTATGCATAATTTCATTTCATGCTAATATATAAATTTATTCATCTGCTAAACGCATTAGGAAGCATCTATTAAAGTGATGTTTGAAGATGGTTGTAAACAAAAAATATTGCACGAATTAAATAATGTGTCCATGAGGACATGCTTTAGAACTTGGTGAGATTCTCATTACACACCGATAACCTTTTTGATGCATATAATAATCTATCATGCATGTAACAGCAAAGGATCATCGACGACAAACATACAAAGACTACATCTGAATTCCAACAAGTTAGATATGTGAGGTATTTGATTAATTTTAGAATGAGTTACACCTTCCTTACAAATTGCAGTATCATTTAAGCTAGATATATGAGGTAATTCCTAACAAAGCTACTCTTCTGTTTCAATTTATATGTCATTAAAAAAAACAGTTTTAAAATATTATGTCATTTTGTGGTATTTTTTTTATTTTTCCAATTTTGTCCCTTTAATTATTAATATACATTGCTTTGTTTTACCAATGTTATTAAGCAATTATTTCATTCATTCATTTTATTTGTTAATGAACAATGTACTTATAATGGATATTTATTCATTTTACTAAATCAAGGGTCACAATTTATTAATACATTGCACTATGTATATGACATTTATTCATTTTGTTAAACCAATGAATATATGTCAATGAGGGTACTTTTGGAATGTAAAAAATAAACTTGACACTTTAATTAGATTTTTTAATCCATGTGCAACAGAAGGAGTGTATACTTAATTGATTATTTATTTTATACAATTTAGTCATCTATTCCAAATCAAGTATCATTTTAAGTAAATAAAAAAAGATACCGGCAATTATTTTATTTTTTTCTAATTATTTTTTATAATCATTTAAGTAAATAAATTAAGTATCATTTAAATAACATTAAGGTCACCACACTCTTAATTAATCATCTACTACTCATATTACAAATTCTCTAATTTCCATTTTTATAATTATTTCAATTCAATATTTTAAAAAATAAATAAACACTAGCAATGAAAAATGCTTAAATTACAATTCTAACAATAAAAAATAGAAAAGGAATCCGACACCCGCGCAACGCGCGGTTCACTGTCTAATTTGTTTATCAATCTTCTCTCATGATTTCGATGCGGTTCACAAAGCCAAAGGAACATAGATATTCTCTATGAATTTTTATATTTTGGCGCTTAAAAACTCACGTTTAATTCATATTTAGTTAAAAAAATGAATTTTTTTTAGGAAGAGATTATTATAATATTCTTAACATTATAAAGGGTATAAATGACCTAACTTAAAAGTAGGGATAAAAAAAAGTCGATGTAAACTTTTGGAGAATAAATGTCAAAGATACATTAAAAAAAAAAAAAAAAAAAAATTTAAAAAATAAAAAAAAAAAAAAAAAATATTTAAATATTTTATTAAAAATTTAAAAAAAAAAAAAAAAAAAAAACTATTAAAGAGAGTGCCCTTAAAACATTGATTAAGAGGGGAAAAAAAGAAATATATGTTGAAAATGGTGAAAAGCAATGAATTCAAATTTTTTAAAGTTTAAAAATCATAGTTTTAAATAAAAACTCATACTTTTGGTTTTCAATTTAAAACTCATACTTCAAAAAAAATATAAAACTCGTTCTTTTGTTTTTGTTAACAAATGTCCAATAAGATTCTACCCAAAAAAGGAAAGTCCAATAAGACTCAAAAGATAATGAAGCAATCACTGCTCCCTTATATACCTTGCACCAGCAGCGCCACTTGCATAACAAACTTACCATTCCCGCGTTTTTAATTTCAACTCGTATTCTCTATCGTCAAAACCTAATTCAAATAAAAACACAAGTTCTGGAGATACAAGAAGAAGATGTCGAAGTTATTTGAAGGATTAACCATGATGATATCGCGAAGGCTAATTCCACATGATGATTTCGATTTTTGATGCCGTTCACAAGGCGCTTAAAGACAACGTGTTCTGAAATACACGTTCGAATATCACACCAATGAAAAACAAAGATGTGCGGAGCAAAAGGTAGTGGTAATCTTAGGTCTAAGTGTCTTCAAGCAACAACACACTCAAGAGCTAAAACAATGACACAAACACTAACCAAGCACAAAGATAAGCAAGCTTAAAAGGAAGTAAATAAACATAAGATGGTAACCCAGTTCGGTCCAATATGACCTATTCTGGGGGAGAGAGCAGCTCTCCAATCCACTATGAGAAGATGTTACAAGAGGTTACAAGAAATCAGCCTTTTTCCCTAATCTCTACCTTTTGTTTCCCTCACCACACTCATATGAATCTTACTAGAGAATACACAAAGGAAGCTTTAGATCCTTCCAATGATGTAATCTCACTACCCAAGGTGATTACAATGTTTATCCCAACCCTAGAGACCCCCCTTACAAAGATACTCAACCCTCAAGTTCCCCATTTGTGAACCCTAGGCCTCTAGCTTCAGCTCTCCTCCAAAATGTTGCAGAATCCACTTAAATACTAGTCACACAAGTCCAAAATCGTGTCACGATTTTGACCAATCGCGCCACGATTGTCTCTGAACAGCCATTGTGACTAGTCCCTTTCAGGTAAACTTGGTGAGGAAGTTGTTGAATCGTGTCACGATTTCCCAAATCGTGTCACGATTTTCCGTCTCAAGAACCAACCTCTCTGCCAATCCAATCGTGTCACGATGCCCAGAAACGTGACACGATTTCAGGGTTTCCTGAATTCTCAATTTGAAGCCAATATACAACACAACGGTGCTGGAATTCACATTGGTGTTGATCCTTCCCACAACTCTGAAAAGGATTTTCATATAATTTCTTGCCGTAATCATGTACGTAATTGTAATTTCAATTTTCAATTTCAATTTCTTGGCATGATCATCAATTTCACTCTCCGATCGGATATGATGTTGATGTTGTTGTTGTTTTTGTTTTTCAGCATAGATATGAAGAACTTAAATCCAACGGCTGTAACATGATTGATATGTATTCCTTATTATCACTGTGCATTATGATGTGAAATGGCAATATGAAACAATTGTGTTATGTGTAGTATACACACGAACACTGGACACAACACTATACAAATATGCAGATTGCAGACACAAATAATAAAATTGAACACGGCACTGATACCATTAATAATTTGAGAGAAAATGAAATAATTGAATCATCTGTCGGACACCATACAATGTCTGTGCTACTGAGGAATCTGAGGTGCTCAACTGAGGCCCAACTTCCCTGAGTTTGTCCACACACTCGGCAAAGTGAGCACCACTCCATCGGGTGTTTTAAGGACATCCTCCTCCACTTGCACAGACTTACCTATCTCAACCCTTACTTCTTCGTCACAGACTGGTCATCAATATCCATCACCATATGTTGAGACGACCCAAACCGGTCGAGTTGTGGGCCAACGGCTGTAGCAGCAGGAGAGCCGACCTGAGAAGAAGAGCCTGTAGCCCTAGCCAAGAATGCGTTGAGACTGCGAGGGTCCTTCCTCTTTGACCCAGTCGACCAAACTCCAGGCTTCATACTGAGTTTCTTCAGCTTTTCTTGTAGTCCAGCCATGTTAACTTCAAACGAGAAAACAACGAAATCAGTAAATAAATCGTCAAATCAAATATAAACACAAGTAAATCTTAAAGATTACCTAACAAACCCCTTGGGTCTGAAGACTTAACAAGGTCTTTGGTGTTGATAAAACGATCCTTGATAAATGGGTTTCCCTCAGAGTCATATAGAACATTTCCATGCTCATCCAAACATGTATAAGGAACAAAGTTGCTAACATAAGCCCAAAGTTTTTCATAGTCTGAATCCATTAAATGTAATGTTGTCGGTGTCTTTGAGGCATGTACATGACACTGATAATTCAAGAAAATGATATAATTGAATATATCACATGTGTCTGTGTTGTTTCTGTCGGACACCATACAATGTCCGTGCTACTGAGGTTGGTGTGGTCATGTCTTCCATTGAAGTTTTGTTGTATCATAGGAAACAACTAGTAAAGATCTCACACACTTTTGTTGCACTTTCGTCACGTGATATGAGGGGAAGAATTTTCTTATGGTAGATTTTTTACTTTAGTTTAGACTGGACAGTTGGAGCTTTTAGGTTTCATTTTTTCAATTTGATAAGGTTGAAGCATTCAATGATGATCTATATATATTCAAACACAGCCACACTCTATGTTTATATACACTAGCAGTTATGTTGATTTTCATAGTGGAAGTTGAAGTAGTTGTTGTTACTCAGTTTTGTTTCGTTTATTATTGAGTAGGTTATAAATGTGTTCTTCAATGTGCTAAAGAAGGAAGACCTCTGCCTAAACAAGCCTTCACTTGCTGCTTTACTATGGAGGCTGTCAAAATACTTGCCTCTGGCTTTGATGCGGATCAAAAGGTATTGTGTGCTTTTTTGTCGATGTTTGCATGTTCCAATACTCTTATGGCGTGTCGCAAGTTGCTTTTTGAAGGGGTTTTGGAGGGCTAAGTTGGTTTTGAAGGGTATTTTAATTTTTTTTAAAAGAATAACATGATATTATATTCTCATGTATCATATTGTTCTTTTAATGTTTTTAAAAATATCAAATATATATTAAAATATAGACTTAACACTCTAAAACCTGACCCTCCAAAACCCTCTGAAATCCTACTCGCAAACACACCCTTCGGCATATTCTTCTCCATATGGTTGACAAGTCCAAGACTACTTGGGCTTTCATTCCCACTTTTATTGAAACGCTCATAAGTTTTCAGTTATTTCTCTTGGTATTTTATCCTTCACTCCCCCGTTCCTATTTTTGCTCTCAATTGGAAGTATTATTGTATGTGACCGACCCTGCAGGTTAAGATAGATGAATTAATGAGCGATATGGGAGGAGCTCTACACACTAAACCGTCATCAGATTTAAACTCTGTCATTGTGAAAAATGTTTTGGCTCCAGAGTACAAGGTCTGGTACATGAATTTTTGTTCTATGTTTTTATATTATTCTTAACTATGATATACACCTTTTTATTCTTCCTGGCTAGTTGGTCTTTCCTTCTGACATACCTTCTGTTTTATTCATATTCCTAGATAGCTTATATGTTATATTCTCTGCTGCACATTAATATCCTATCCTCCAATGTATCGTAAAACCACTTAGGGAATTGTATGCAGTTATGCATGTTAAAATCAATGTAAAAATTAGTGAAGGGTATTGTAGCTTTTTACAGAAGGATAGGACAATCTCTCCAATATATCAATACATCAAAGCAGGTAATCCTGAATTCTTGTAAAAATGAATTTCAGTTCCTACCTATTTAAACTCAAAATATTAATAAAATTTGTTAATATAAGCGGAGGTATGGATGTTCTCTAAAAGGTAATAGACTAATAGGTCAACAATATTTAGTCAGGTGATTATTAATAATTGCGAACAAGGGTAAGCTTACAGTCTCAAGAAGCAGATATTATCATTTGTGCCAGATAAGGAAAATGTTAATGCAGACATGGGACTCTAGCAAAAAGTTAATGAGCTGACTACACAAATGACCTTAAAGCAAAATTGTGAAAGACATTTATGGAGCTGATGCTGAAGCTGCGGGAAAAAAAAACAGTATAAATCAAGGAAGATTTTCTCTCCCTCTTCTCAAGGAACATTTGAAAATTTTCACGTCTGAAAGAAACATCATTATTAGAATTATCAAAAGGATATATTAGAAATCAAATGTGTGCACTTCTTTGTCAGTTCTGCAGAGTATTGTAAAAAGGATATATTAGAGTATTCAACAATCAGTTAGGCAGTAAAGGGTATTGTAGCTTTTTACAGAAGGATTTTCTGAATTAAAGGGTATTGTAGCTCAATATGATGTCAAACACTGAAAACATCATTTTAACATAATGAGCCTAAAAGATTTGTACTGCTACCTAAACTACTAGCCAAAAGTAGAGAGTTAATTAATGCCAAATATGACCAGAATCTTCCTCCATAACTGCATAACTGAAAAAGAAGCAATATAATATTTGAGGTACAATCTCTCCAAAAAAAAAAACTTGTAGTACAAGTGTTTAGTAGAAAAACACACATATTGAGTAAATAATGCAACAAAAGTGGCAAAATCATAAGTTTATTCCTTTATGCGCCGTTGATTACAACAAACATTTTTCATTGGCTTCATTTCTTTTTTTGCTTGGTTTATGTCCCAAATTGTTGGGGATTTGTGGTGGCTAATATGATTCTTAACGGAGTTCATATGTTTTGTTTCTTGGTCTATCTCATTTAGTTTAGGGTTTGGATACATCTCAACACTGCATCTAGATGGCCACTAATAAGTTCATCTTCCTAAATATTAAAGTTGTACGTTTTGCTTGCAATCGCAATCTTTGAGGAGATTTTGATTGTTAATTTTTTTTTTATGCTATATAATCTAATATACACCACATTATGTCTGGCAGTGGGCTTTGAATGTCCTGAAGAAACCAATAGTTACTTATGACTGGTTAAAGCAATGCTCAGATGAACATCAAGTTGTTCCTCAAGAGTCATATAAGGTTCTTCCTTTCTCTGGGTTAAAGATCTGTATGACTGGAATCCGAGCAGGTTGTAAATTATATGTTTGTTAGTATTGGTCATAATAGAATGCTTCTCTGTTAGATGCTAATTTGCTGAGCTTTTTCAGATAAGCCCGAAGAGATGATAAATCTTATTTTTCAAAATGGTGGAAAATTCTCTGCAGATCTGACAAAGGAGTGCACACATTTAATTTCTGAAATATCCTTTTGATAGTTTTATCAAATATCAAATAATTATGTTTCTTTCAAACGTGAAAATATTCAACTGTTCCATGAAAAGATGAGAGAAAATCTTCCTTGATTTATACCATTTTTTTCCCCACAGCTTCACTGTCGGCTGCATAAATGTCTTTCACATTTTTGCTTTAAGATCATTTTTGTAGTCAGTTCATTAACTTCTTGCTTGATTCCCATGTGTACATAAACTTTTTCCTTATCTTGCACAAATAATAATATATGCTTCTTGATACTGTAAGGCTACCCTTGTTCGCACTTATTAATAATCACTTGACTAAATATTTTGTTTAACAATATCTGTATTAGTGAACCTTTTGTGAAGACAGGTTTTTATATATGATTTGTTTTGTAAGGTGTTATTTTTAATTTTGCTTGTCTCATTGTCCTGTCCTCTACTGCACTGCCTTAGGCTTTGTTTGGAAGTTTGGAGGACCAGAGAAGGGAGGCGGGTGGGAAATATATAGAAAAATGGAGAAATCTTTCATGTTTTTTGAAAAAGCAATTTTTTTTTTGAGAATGATAAACTCATGCTCGTGATTAATGTATTTTTAATTTTAAGAATATTATAAGAACATAGATGGAATTTAAATAATTCATATAAAATGAGATTCTCCCCTCCAGACTCCTAAACAAAGCCTTAAGGATCAGTATCCCTTTTGTACTTCCAATCAGTGAAAAAGCATGAACATTTTGTTCTTATTTTTTGTGCGTCTGATCCTCTCTGACTGAATAATTCAGTATTTCAATTCAAAGATCTGTTATTGAGGTTTGAATGTGGTGAATATTTGTGTTCTTGACTGTTTTACGCTCCGGAGGGTGATAGGCACAAAAAGGCAAAACTTTGGGGCCATATTAATATTGTGACAATGAAATGGTTTGATGAATCTATTGCTCAAAGAGGTAATTTTCATGCTTTAATGCTGTATGTTGTGGTACTTTTCCGTTATTCTTTCACTTCTTTACACTTATTTTCTTGATAGATTTTCACTGTTACCATAGATAAGTTTGGCTGACTGGTTGATTTTTTTTTTTCTTTCCGTATTTTTATATGGATAGCATGTCTGAATGAGGAGTCCTACCCTGTTCAGAGTGGATCTTTATCTTCACATAAGGTGACTTGGAAATCAACAGCGCAACATAGCCAGGAAAAGGATTTTGGGAGAATGCAATCTTGTTCATCTTCAAGAGCCAATGAATCTGAATCCGATGGCAATGGCCGGTATTTAGGAGATTGCAGAATATCACTTGTTAGTTTTGAAGCTTATGAAATGGAGAAGCTAAGTAATATGGTGCGTAAAGGTGGAGGTTCCCAATGCTTGTATTTAAATGATAAGTTGACGCACATAGTAATCGGGAATCCAACAGAAATGTAAGTCTATTCTGATATTAAGAATAAATTTAATGAATACTTACAATGTCTCTAAATTTTGTAGTTTCTCTGAATTTATTTGTTACTTTTCTAGCTGTATCAATGTAGATGATTCCTGGATGTTAGTTTCAGAAATGTGGCTTTCCTATGGATTTAATTTGGCAAACCATATTCCTTTTCTTATATTTATGATTTATCTTCTCATGCATTTGTGATCGCGAAAAAAAACAAGTCCATGTTCTTCAACGGTACAATGCATATGATATTGTTTTTCCAAAAGGTTTGTTATCATGTTTAGTCATAAATCTTTGTGTTCTGTGTCTACTTTTTGGTTATCTATTAGGTTTTTCTTAAATAGTTTTTGAGTGTGCTTTTCTGAAGTTCATAGATTAATTGTTTTCTAAGTTCTTAAATTTAGGTAATGTAGTCTTTTTTGGGAGTTTGGAGGGGAGGGGAGGGGAGGGTTTTGGAGGGATGAGATTAAAGAAAAAAATAGAAAAAACTTTCAAATTTTTTGAGTGGTTTAGTAGAGAATGATAAACTAATAGCCTTATGATTTCTACCAATTCGTCGACTTTATTAATTGTTTGAATGGTTCAGGTCAGAAAAAGTTGGTGGAGGCATCAGATAGGATAAAAAAGAAGAATCTAGAAAAGAAGGAATTGACAAAAGCTCATGTTGACTTAGCACAAGTGCTGGTTGATTATGCTGCTTCTCGTAGGCTAGCTCGCACGCGCGTTTGCTTCAAGATTGTGGAATTAAAGAGACAACAAAAGGAGATGGAGATGGAATGTGCAAGAATCAACGATGACTTGAGGGAAAAGTTAGGTCCTCTTTATGAATACCAAAAGCCTAAAAATGAGTTGAAGATTGAGGTTTATAAGCTTTATGAGGAGGACTGTAAGTCTAAGGAAATAGTTGCCATCTCTAAGCATCATGAGATGGGATTTAAGAAAGCAACGGAGGCGTTTGGTGACATTGCGAAAGAGAGCTGTCATCGCAGCAACTTTGTTGCGTACTTGAATGATCCGGTTAGAAAGGAAAACATTGAGAACCACTTTAAGGGGATGATTTTGAAGTTTCCTGGTGATAAGACTGATCCCGATGTTGCTAAATTTGTTTCTAAGTTTGCGTGTGAAGTGTCTGATTCTGATGAGCCTCCATATTCAAAGAGGGCATGGAATGGTAATAATCAACCTGAAGAACAAGAGGTGTTCAACGAGACTGCTAAGAAAATGAAATATGAACTGTGAGAGTTCAATTCTGATTTTGTGATCAAGAAATATTACGTTAATTTTTATTTTATTTTTAATTTATGATCGACTAATTTGTAGTTGATAAATCACATGGGATTTTGTGATTAAGAAATATTGTAGTTTATCTTTTTTATTTATAATTAGTCGCAATTTTAACTCGTTTAGTTTAACTCGTTTTAATATCGAATATGTTTATATGAAGTATCTTTTCATTTTCATGTCTAGAATTGAACTGACATAGTGTGATGCAAATGACCACTGGATACTAAGTTTTTTTTTTGTTTGAAAAGTACTCCTATTAATTTTTAACATCGACGATAGGAAAATATATATTTTTTGAATTAGAAATGTTAAAAAAAAATTGTCATGACGATATGTTTGGTTTTTAGGGAACCGTCAACACATTGGGATGAAAATCTGAATGATCCACAAAAACGCATTGCAATTGCACAAAGTCATGTTTTCTACCGTCCTTCAGTTGGACAACAGTGATTGTCTTTGTCTTCCCTTAGCAAAAATAAACAAGTGGATACAACCATATATAGAGAACAATATGTTTGTGTGTGTTTGTAATTTTGTGATGTGTTTTTTTTGTATGTATACATATAAGCAAGCGCCGCTAAGCATTTAGACTGATGATTTTCCAAAACACTGCATTGTGGCCAAAATTATTTTCCTTGGAAATAAAGACATACTGGACACGATATATGTTTAAATCGCTTTAATCTTTATGAAAATATAATACAATTGTTTTTATTATATATTTTAATACAAAGCAGTAAAAATATTAAAAAACATTTGAGCCAATTTATCATTACTCTTTTGTAGATAGGTTGAGCATGGTACCAATTTTGGATCAAAGAGCAATGTGAGACAATAACAAAGTTTCCAAGTCTCCAATGAGGCTGAAATGACTTACCAGCTACAAGGAAGAAAATCTATACTTCCTTTCATTTACACAAAAAAAGTATTCTTTCTATAAGTTGTACAAAATCCTGTCACAATCCATTTTAGCCTGCCTACGTATTTTTCACAACTATGTTTGAATCCTATGCCAAAGAAGCACTGGCCCTAACCAAAAAACAATTGATACCCAGAAAAGCATGGCAAAAATGGGGTATCACTATTAATCCCAATGTAAGCTCAGAGGCCACTAAGTTGCTTAAGTAATTTTGCAACCAAAACTGCTTTCGGATCCTTATAGAATCCTTTCATTTCGAGATTCTTTGCCATTGCCCTCAAGTCAGGCATTCTCTCTTTCATCAAGGATTCTGTAGTTTTCATCGCGGTGATAGGGACCAAAGCTAAGCTCCCATTATACTGGCTTCCATTATCCAATGGAACCCGATTTGAATTCTCCGGAACTTGTCTTTTCTTTTGTAGTTCAGAAAATTTGCTGTCATAAAGAACAACAGCCTTACCATCAGTTCCGTGTTGACCCGGCTGCAAAGCCCTCTTCTTACTTTTACTGTTGATGGGCTCATTTAAGATCATACCAGCAGGACAGGTTTTCGACTTCCGCTGCCTCTTGGTTAATACATTATCATTGTCAAAAGGAACAATAGAACTACCCTCAACTTCATGCTGGCCCGGTTGCACATTTAAGATTGTACCAGCAGCACAGGATTTTGGTTTCCGCTGCCTCTTGGTTGATACAATATTAGATGTGCTTGGAATAACTTCTAAAGAAAGTGGTCCTCTGGCAGAACATGCCTCAAATTCAGGTTTCTTATTTCCCTGGGCTTTCAACTTCAGAGGAATACGTTTTCTGGACATGCTGAAGTTAACAGAAAGTTTGGATTTTAGGTCTTGCGCTTGTGGCTCCTCTTCATCGGTCAGCTGTAACCTAGTACACAGGGTATTCTTGGTTTGCAACCCTGTCAGTGAAATTAGCGAAGTATTTTCAGCAGTAAGGGTGGCCTTATCAATCTTTGCCACTTGCAGGGCATTGTTAGCATTCTTTTCTTTTAAGGCGCTTGACCTAGTACACAGGGCATTCTCAGTTTGCATCCCTGGCAGTGAAATTAATGCAGAATTTTCTGCAGTAAGGGTGGCCTTATCAATCTTTACCACTTGCAGGGCATTGTTACCATTCTTTTCTTTTAAGGCGCTTGATTCTGTATCAGCAAAACACTTTTTTTTAGGATAAACAATTTGCAGGGGTACACTCATAGACTCCAAGTCTTCGTCTGGAGCAACCTTGCATTCTTTCCTGCGCGCTCTTCGTGCAGCTTTTGGAACAAAATCGCACAGCTTTTGAGCTAAATCAGATTGCAGATGCAATTCCTTCTCCTTGACGATTGCAAGTCTATAATCATCTGAGCATAAATTTCCTTTGAGATTTGTATTCTCTTCCTGCACAATTTATATGAAAAAACAATGAACTGAATACCTTAGTTTAAAATCAAAGTAGAAAAATCCAAAAGGTTTAAATTGATGAAAAGTGCTAAATTTCCGTACCTTCGCGTCACTTGCAATATTTCCATTGCCCTTGGATGCAAATGGATTCAAAATTTGACCAGTATTTTTAGCAATGAGTTGGCTCTTGATAATCGCTAGTCTATGATCATCAGAGCAGACACTTTCTTTAACAGGTATATTTACTTCCTGTACATTTTAAGAACAAACAGTGAACAGAATTCGTTGTTTAAAGTCAAAGTAGAAAATTGCAACTACAACATCGAAGAGGTTTAAATTGATTAAGAGGGGAAAAGGGGTTTTTTTGCACCTTGGTTTCACTTGGAACATTTTTGTTTCCCTTAGACAATAAGGGTTTTTTCACCTTCGTCTCACTAGCAATGTGTTGGCTCCCCTTGATAATAGCTAGTCTACGATCATCTGAGAACACATTTTCTTTGAGAGTTGTATTCTGTTCCTGCACAATTTAACAAAATAAAATGAACAGAATACCTTGATTAAAATCAAATAGAAAAGTAAAACTGCCACATCTAAGAGCTTTAAATTGACTATTTTATTTTTTTAAGGGGTCATAAAGGGGTTGGGGATCAAATGGTATAGTTCTTTTGTTGGTAAATTGGAGGATTAGAAACATGACTATTGCTTTTCAATTAGCTGTTTTTGCATTAATTGTTACT
>Ga0228710_1005118_pt1 | contig 20488 bp, 5 predicted proteins | sample MedpolnodulmetaG_FD_177995 | JGI IMG/M metagenome (GOLD analysis project Ga0228710, IMG submission 177995) | Root nodule microbial communities from Medicago polymorpha collected in Santa Monica, California, United States - pink nodules | ecosystem: Host-associated > Plants > Roots > Nodule... | reverse complement strand
CTCTACCCTTTGTTTCCCTCACCACTCTCATATGAATCTTACTAGAGAATACACAAAGGAAGCTTTAGATCCTTCCAATGGCTTAATCTCACTACCCAAGGTGTTTACAATGTTTATCCCAACCCTAAAGACCCTCCTTACAAAGATACTCAACCCTCAAGTTCCCCCCTTTGTGAACCCTAAGCCTTTAGCTTCAGCTCTACTTCAAAAATGCTGCAGAATCCACAACAGTCCAAAATCGTGTCACGATTTTGACCAATCGCGTCACGATTGTCTCTGAACAGCCGTTGTGAATAGTCCCTTTCAGGTAAACTTGGTGAGGAAGTTGTTTAATCGTGTCATGATTTCCCACATCATGTCACGATTTTCCATCTCAAAAGACCAACCTCTCTGCCTATCCAATCGCGTCACGATGCTTGCAATCGTGACGCGATTTCAGGGTTTCTTGAATTCTCAATTTGAAGCCAATATACAAAAATTATAAATGAGGATCAAGGGGGAATTATCATCAGATAAGGACAAGGCTACATCACCTACACGGTTTCCGAGCAATATCGTTACCTAAGAGAGTTATGCCGAATGAGAAAGACATCCTAATGTTGAAGATCAGGAGGAAGATAATGAGCCTAAAGAGCACAATAATTTTTGGGGCTTACTACTGAAGGTACTCATATTAATCATCATCTCTTTTCTGAATAGCATAACCGGTTAGATTTTGAGCCAAATATTTCCATTTATTCCACTGCTATAATTCTTTCTATCATGAGTGTTACATATGAATGATATTTTTGCTCGAACTTACGGGTGCTCTTTACAGAGGATCAGTCATGTTATATTACACACGAGCCTTTCAAGCCACCTTTTAAATTCTTGTTATCCTTTGTGAAACCCCTTTGAGCCTCCAACAATAATTTCTTTTATTGTTACTAAGTGATGAATCATGTCATAGTTCTAAACCTTAAATTCAATCTGTTTGATTTCTCTTAAAGTTAGATAGATTATTATTATTATCATAACTTGGTACGTGTTGAAGCTAAGTTTGGGGTTGCTCTTTGAAATTAACAACATTTTAAGTTTTGGGTGGGGTACCAGTAGAACTTATTTATAAAAAAGAAAAAAATGAAGAAAAAAAATGTAGATTACCATGGATCTACACGAAGAAAAAAATAGAAAATAAAAAATCAAGAGCCAAAAACATCAAAAATTTTGGTATCTTAAAAAAAGTATATTTATGGTGAAAATGAAAAAGAAAAATAGTTCTACTTAGTACATAGCTTGTTTGATTCGAGGGAGAAAAGTTGGCAGTATATCAATGTTTAGTAGGAATCCCTTGGTTGATAGTCTACTTTCAAGTTTATTTGTTAGCCTACTTTTTCAAATATATTCACCTTTAACCTAAGTCACGTTACAACCATGAAGTCCTCAAAGTATGTATATAATTTGATTTTGATTGTTTGTTTATAATTGTTTCAAATTTAGAGCAGGGTACATTCATGTGACGACTGGAGTGGGCAAATGTTGTGACCAGCCCTACAGACTTTAGGAGATACATACGTGTATCCTGAAAAAGAATGTGGTTGAGTATATGAGATATCTTCTACAAGTTTTTACCGCTTGAGTGTAATGAGGTAAGTAAGTCAATTCTGTAAATGGGATGAGATGACAATCTGAGCAACCTATTCAGAAAGGTATGTTTTTTCTGAAAAAATGCAAAGAATAAAATTCGATTATCTTTCATTACTTATGGACAAACAACAATTTAAGTTTGGGGTAGTGATGACATGTCTTCTTACGTTAATCTTAACATGTTTTTCAGTCGTTTTCAGTAGGTTTTACAAGCGGAATATAGAAGTATGAGAATAATTGCTATGATTTTGGGACATTTGTAATGTTTACTATATTTAAGTATATAATTCTATTCTTCTTGAAACATGGTAATTCTAGGGTGTTTTGATGTAATTCACGAAGAAATCATACAAATCCGCAAAGCAAGACATTTGAAGATTAGTGAAAACTTTGGGAAGATCGAGAATTAAGATTCAAGAGGCATCAGATAACGTTACAGAGGGAGAAATTATGTCCACATGTCCCAACACATCTTATATGAAAGCAAACACCCAGAAGGACAAAGAAACATAGATTTATGCACTGAAACGCACTCATAGGCGCCTCGAGCATGAGCCATGCATCCCGAGGAGAGCCTAGGCTCCCCGAGCATGACCTAGGCGCCCCAAGGAGAGCCATGCTCCCCGAGCATGGCCTAAGCGCCCCGAGAGTGCATTTTCTACACTCTCATGCACCACGAGCATTACTGAATGCGGGCCAAAAATTGGTTTTTGCTACTTTTTTTAAGAGGGAAAAGTCCAGTGCTCAACTTCATGTGGAAACTCTCCCTATAAATATCAAGCCTTTCTTTTATAATTACTCATTCAGAACGAAGTGGTTCAAGAGGATGGCAGGCACTAAGAGCTTCAAGGGAGGCGTTTCTCTCTCCTCACTCCAAGTTTCTCTAGGGTATGTTTTATGTCTTTTGTAATTTGTCTTTAATTACCATGAGTAACTAAATCTTTTTAGGCTAGGGTTCTAAGATGAATCTTTATTTTGTTTGTTGGATAATTATTTAATTTAAAGTCTTTTACTCGGCTATTTTCTGTTCGCTATTTAGTTTTACTGTAGTGCGTAAGATTTGTCTCCTCTGTAGCACAATCATGACTTTGGCACTTAGGCAGGTGATATTACCTAATATTGATGTGTATTTGCCAGAATCAGGAAATAACTAGTTAGTAATTAAGAAAACTCTGACTTCACGACTTAAATCAGCCATGTAACTCCATTTTCCTTTCACCTTGGTAAGGTACACACTGATAGGGTTGCCCATTTGTAGAACTACCAAGAGGAAGAGTGTGATTTGTACTTCTAAGGCTCATAGATAAAGGAACCTATACGAACATTGAAAAGTCATACCTTTGAAAAATTAGGAACGTTAATTTAAGTCTATTTTTCAATTACCTCTGAGAGAGTAAGACCCCCATGAACAATCACATGGATTAGTAGGTACAACTCGACAGCTAGAGGGATCGACTGATATCTCTAAGAGGGTAAGACCTCCATGAACCTTCACGTGGATCAGCAGATGCAACTTGATAGCTGATTAGGTTTAATGTCCCAACGAACTCATTACTGAAATAGTCTACTTAACATTCTGAACTTGATTTGACTGTTATTTAATTCCAACAAATAAATAGAGGGGATTCAAAGAATCTTAACCGCCACTAGATTTTGCTTTGTTGCAAACATATTAAATTGGAAAACTCTAAACTCTTATCTCTTTTATTTATTTTATTGTTCCAAAATAAGTAACATAAATTGTTTGGTTGAAACGACAATCTACAATATTCTACTTACACTTTATTACTTAGTAAACGATTTGATATACTTGCCTAATCCGACCATTAGTAACATTTTTTTACTAGCTTTTAACATATTTTGAAAAATTTACCCTTAGTATAACTTATTCTTCTTCTTCTCAATTTTACCCTTAGTATCTTAATTGAAAAATTTAAGTATTAACTCAATATATATTTTTATTGCATTTCATATTCATACGATAATTCAATTGTTAATTTCATCAAACACCACAAGTCTCATTTGCTAGCTTATCCACTACCAACTATTATATGCTATTTTTGACCAAGTAGAACCTTAATATGAGAGAAAAGGAGTATTGTTGAACTATGACTAAAGAGGCAACACAACATATAGTGATCGAAAAAATGTAAAACATCATGGATGAACTTTATGGTGCAAGATTCAATGGCCAAATTAAGTTAACGATAAGTTTCTATAATTTAATCAATTTTACAAAAATGATATGATATCACAATTTTATTTCAATTATTCTGTACAATATTGACTTCGATTGTCGTTCTCCCATGGTGGGCTACAGTTGTTTTATGAAGTTAATGTGAAATCATATTCATGTTCATATTTAAGTGTGACTAAAGATCTAAAAAGTGTTCCAACTTTCCATGATTAATTGTATAATATTTATCCTACAGTTTCCCAAGGATGTAAAATTGGAAGGCAAAAAAGCAAGAAACAAGGGAACACTAACCACTCAAATATTGATTGAGTTCCTTGGATGTAAAGACAAGGAATGTAAAGTTCCTCGGTTGAACCAATGTGGGGAGGCAATGCCATTCTTGATTTTGGTTAATGTTTCACTTTATATACACCTTCTAATGAATCTAATGCTACTTTTAAGTAGTTAAATTTCTATTTTGGACTCTCATGGGTTTAGATTGTATACCTTTCAAAATAGCACGTATGTGGATAAAAAAGTATTTGTTTGAGGAGAAACATTGAATGAAAATATTGATCTTCAACAATATATAATTGAGGGGATCCATATTTAATGTCTTAAGATTTTTCGTGAAAATTTAGTGTCCAATTTCACTTATATAGTTACATTTAATCTGATTTGACAATCTTCATATTTCCCTTGATCAAACAAATTAATCAGACATTTCATATTTTACCAAATCCAAATAAGGAATGCAAAGTACACATATTTATCAATTTTTTTAATAGAAATATTAATGAGTAATATTTTGGTTTAAACCTGTATTATCTTATCTCTTCTCAAGAAGTGTTATATATATTCTTTTTTTAACATTCACTGTAACACTCACTTTCTTATTAAATGAAATCAATGTGGATACTATACTTTGGAAAAAGTCAAATGGATCCCATATAAAATGGTGAGATCCAGATGAATTTCATCAAATAAAAAAGTGAGTGTTAGAGAGTACTAAAAATTAGAGAATTTATAGCCTTTCTCATCTCTTCAATCTTTATGTTAACCTCACCAAATGAGCTTATCAATTCCATGTGCTATTGATTTAACGACCAATATTTACTAACTAGAATAACTAAAAATATGGGTTGGATAGTCTAATTTATTTGAACTAAAAGTTAAAGAAGTTAAACAAGTTAAAAAAATGGTTAATTAAGTTTTTAGTCTCTATAAATATTCTCAGTTTTGTTTTTAGTCCCTACAAAATAGAATCACACTTTTTAGTCCCTGTGACATTTTCCTTAAGCATTTTAGGGACTAAAACGTTGATGGAAATTTTTGACAGGGACTAAAAATGCTAATGGAAAAATTTTATAGGGACTAAAAATGCTGATGGAAAATTTTATAGGGACTAAAAAGTGTGATTTTATTTTATAAGAACTAAAAACAAAATTCTGAATATTTACAGCGACCATTTACTTAATTAAACCTTAAAAAAAACAAAGTTCAAAGCCTCCGTTAAACGTGAATTTAATAACGTAACATATATATTTGCCTATAGAAAAATACTAGAGTGCATATAAAATCTAAATTCTCGTGTCTCTCCTTCTATATATCGCTCTCTATAAAAAGATGTTGTGTTGCATCTCTTTGCTTCTCTTGGGACCCAATAAACTGACATGTCCGAAGAAAGGGACAAAAGAGAGGCCACACCATATCTTTATTTTCTCCCATAATTACTTCTTCCACCCCCTACAACTCCATGTTCTTCAATTTAACCTCTTATTCTTCTTTAAGCCATTACATTTAATGCACATTCATTTCCCTTGTTAGTACAAATACTTCTTCTGCTGCTACCATATCATCACTTCATATTTTCCATATCCCACAACAAAAGTTATATTAGCTCAAAATTTTAGAAGAATATCTGTCTTAACATGTCATCAAGCTCATACATTCTTCTTTTGTTTCTTTGCATCATTTCCTTGCATGCATGCAATGCTCGGAGACATCCTAGTTCTGATCTAGATAAGAAGATGGAGAAGAAACCTCACTTATCTCTCAAGGTTTGTCCTCCTTACTAGTTTAAATATGATTAAGTCTTGAATTTAATTACACATCAACAAAATTTTATTTCAAGGTTTACATTCGCAATTGTAGCTAGATAGCTACGGCATCAGGGTTTTTGATGTCTTTTCAATTGTGTCATGCATCAGTCGTATTTGACCATGATTTTTTACAATATTAAAGATCATGAACGAGATTAACTACTACAAAATTGAAATAGCGATGTTAAAAGTTAAATTCCGTCTCTAAGTTTTAAAGACGTAAAATTTGATGACCAATTTTATGTTTTCAATTTCAAATTTTTGTTGTATTTTCAAATTAATATTCTAGTAGATTATAAAACCTTGTTCTTACACTCATAACTAAATTCATTGATTTTTAAAAATAAAATAAAATTATAGCAAACTCATTTTTAATTAGGGCGTTATGTTTATTTTTTCAGTGATTTTTTAAAAAAAATAAAATTATAGCAAGCTCATTTTTAATTAGGGCGTTATGTTTATTTTTTTCACTTTATTTTGAAATGATTAATGTTATATTGTTATTAAATGTTAGTATTATGCTGGGAGTGAGGTTCAAACTCCTGACCACTTTATCCCCTAACTCATGAATTTCTGCTCACATCATACACCAAGCCATCCTTATATCCCCATGTCTGTTTTTTCACTAATTAGGGTTTGGTTTTTTGTAGATTAATGTTGAGAAGAATGCATTTGATTCCTCAAGGAAGAAACTTTATGAAGGTGATAACAAGATGAAGGTTGAGTTTGTTGCTGACTCGGAGAAGTCAAAATACCGAAGAAGCACTAACCAAAGAGTGCTGGAAGGTGTGAGAAAAGTTTCAGCTGGTTTACAAACTAAATCTCATGTTTCAGTTTCATCATTGCGGGTGCCTCACAATAAGAAGAAGCATAGTGAGAAACATCCTGGGTTTAATTTGGATTATTCACCACCTAAGACACATCCTCCTTCTCATAACTAAGTAACAATGTTATGAACCCTAGCTAGGTTTAAAATTGAATGTTGAAAAGAAATTGCACACACAATTACAAGCTTGGCCTTTCATCTAGGGTTTTAAATGTTTAGTTTTGTTAGCTTATATATGACTACAGAAAATGACTGTGTTCTTAATTATAATATATAATCAAACATATATATATTTTCTTATATATGTCTAGTTAGGTAAAGTTCTTTTTATTATGTTAACTAAGAACTAATCATGTCTTCTATTCCATCTTCCTCTTGATTGACATGAATGTTTGTCATTGATGGCTTAATTAAGATTAATGCATGGTTTCTTCATTTGTCGGTTAATATATATATATATATGTAGTAATATAGTAGAAGATCTCTTGTTTATTTTTACTTCTTTTGGTCAAGTATCTCTTGTTTATACTCACAGTCATGGAGGATTTTTTTTTATATACTTTTTTTCAATGACAAAATATATATCATATTTTAATCTTATATATTAATATAAATGTTTCTTTGCTGCTAAAAAAAACATTAATAAAGGAGTGTGACATGAACCCTTCCAATGAAGAAAAAAGAAACTGAAACTGCTACAACAAACAGATACAACCAACAGAAAAATCAAAACAAAAGCATCAAACGAACCCGACGTATCATGCAGCACACCAGAAAAAATAATCCAAAAGGAGATTTTTGTTTATACCTAATAGGAATCAAATTAAGTGATCCCCAAGTGAACAAGATATGTATGTATAACTCCTATAAAAAAAAATATATGTATGCATAAGTTGAAGAAGGATAAAATTTTGTTGTAGAGAGATGAATAGAATGAAAGGTTGGGCAGGAGCCAGATTGAAAAAATATGTTAAGAGTCGAAGATAAGTTCTAAAAATGAATTTATATATGTCATTTTTGACTCTACTAGTCGTACTTGGTAGGCTTGAATTTGATGTGGTTTTGAGATTTAAGTAAAAATCCAATTCAAATTTTCATTTTATATAAATATATTTTGTGTAGTCGTGGTTTTCTAGACTCGATTTTGGTGTCAGAACGGTTTGTGGACGTGAGCTACCTAAGGGGGTGGCAGGTGTTTGTTGGGGTGATTTCTTTTGGAGGTAGCCTTTGTTACACGGGTCAATGTTCATCGTCACTAGCTCTTGTTTGTGTTTTTTGGGTTGTTAAGGTGTTTAGGGTGTTTGGAGAGTGTGTGTCCCGTTGTAATGAGCCTTTTCCTTTTGATTTTGTTGTTGTTTGCACCATCGCATATCATGTATTTCGTCTTACATATTGTGTGCTGGTTTCCGGTGGGCTGGTTATTTTGCTTCGAGATCGGGAGTCGGTGTCTAACTGCAATCTTGTTTGACTTGATATGGTGTTTCTCTGATGTACCGGGGTGAAGGGTGCCCTGCTGATTTGGTCCTAAAGTCTGATGGGCCGATCACTTTTGATTCGAGATCGGAAGTCAGTTCTTTGGCTCAAGTAGGTTTTTGGGCTTTTTTTTGTGCTCTTACGGTGGATCGGAGGTCGAGAGGTGGTGGAAGCTGTATGATCCTTCGGTTAGGAGATCTTTGAATGTGGCTCAACTTTGGTGTTAGGGACTGAGAGTTTTATTTTGAAGGGTGTCTTTTTGGGGTGAGTAGTGACGATGGGCGATGGTGGATATTGTTTTTCAATTCTTGTTTTCGTGTAGAAGTCTGTTTTAGGTGGTGACGTGTTTTGGTGGGTTTATCTTCAGGGGTGTTTTTTAGAGTTGGGTGTTTATTTTCGGGTGTGCCGCCTTTATAAGACATCTTTAGTTTGTATTCTCTGATTTACCGGTCTCTATTTATCTTAAGCAGAGATCCTGTTGTTTAGTAAAAATTTCCGTTACAAAAAAAAAGACTCTTAAAAACAAAACTTGCATCCACCATGAACTCTAGGAATTGGCAATATATTGGTTCGTTCAAGCAACGAAGGATTAGTTTTTTTTGTTGGAGGGAACCGTGATTGATTCTCAATATATTTGAATCGGATCAAATAGCAATTTCTATCACGGTTGGGTCAAACCATTTCTATATTTTAGTTGATTGAGTTAATGGAACCATAATTTGAAAGTTTTACAAGCTCGATATTTTGTCTGGTTCTAACAACATTGGTAGCAAATACATAGATAGAAAAAATTGAGAATATTATAAAGAGATGGAGAGGATGAAGATAATTCAAATCTTAATTAAAAAAAAGGTAAATGCTAGTTGTCCCGAAAATAATACTCACGAGAGTATCACGATAGTTCAAAAGGTAACAACATAATCACTTCCTCATCTCTCAACTGTTCATGTATTCCAATTAACTCCGGATCTAACGGTTGCCGCTTAGTCGTGAAAAATTCTTGATATGTTTTTTCGCTTTAAATAGCATCACTCTACAAATAAAATGAGATTTTGGTGTTCTGTAGCTAGATACCGTGATTAATTATGACAGAGCAACCATTGTTTTTTTTAAATAGAATTATGATATAGCAATCATATAAGTGAGAGAAACATCACATTTTTATCCAAAACTTTAAGGCAATGAGTTTAAGGATCCTCTCACTAATAATGTGTTGAACCTCTACTGGTCATGATATATATTAGTGTCATTTGTTTGCTTGATAATTATAATTTTATGGGTCTTGCTTTGGTTTCAACAACATTTTAACTTTTAAAAAGTTAAATTATCACTTTTCACCATTTTTCGATACTATATTTCTATTTTTATCTCATTATCTAATGTCCCAAGAGCAATAGTTAACATTCTCCTAATTTTATTTGAAATAACAGCACAATCCCAATTGACATACTTGGTTTTATAATCATGTGCATGGCCATTAATGCTTTTGGATATTTCTTCCAACAAGTTCTTGAATTGGGATACGTTCTCCTAAAACCGATTCCCCTTGGATCTCAGTCCTCGACATCAAGGCATGGCTAACAATAAATCGGCCAAGAAAAGGAATTTCGCAAAAAAAATAATTCACAATTACTATACTGATATCTATTTATCGATCAAAAATATTTTTTTAAAAAAATAATATATATTTATATATATCTATCGAAATTTAATGTTTTGGTGAAACATAGTAGAAGAAGTTGAAGCTTTGTCGGAAAAGAAGTTACTATTCCCAGGCCCAGCCTTGAGGGAATGCAAGGTGCTCAACCGGGCCGGGCCTCCAAATGCTATGGGCCTTAAAAAAATTAAGTATAATACCTACTCCCACTTAAATAAAAAAAAATATATATATGTTACTTCTTTTTTTTTTCTTCAGTACATGTTTGAGTTTTTTTAGACTATAGTTCTCCTTTCTGTACATAAATTTGATGTTATCAAACCACCTCCAATTTGTATAATCACTTAATTAGTCAATTTGAAAAGCTATTTCATCGAAAGAATCACAACAATCATTTTTTTCTTGCATAAACCATTCGTTTTTCCCTTTCCCACAACGGAGTGACAAGTCCAACCGACACCATTATGTAAATTTCACATCTCTTTCACTTAATTCTTTTTTATTTCGTTTCATGTTTAAAACTTCTTTTGATTCTTATTTTTTAATGAAGCTTAGTTACACACAAAAAATACGTTTTTATTTTACTATAGACCTATTTTAAAAAGAGAGCCGAGCCTCCTATTTCATAGGAACAGCCCTAACTGTTCCCTTATTTTACACTTGCTCAATTTTTATGGTTTCGTTTCTGACTTTGAAAAAATAAACAAACAAGTGAAAGAAATATAGATGGGAGGACTTTGAGGACTTCATTTTTCTTCATAATACAAAATCCTCATAATTTGAGGTGACTAAAAAATTATATTGGATGAGGGTTTTATAGAGTTTATATGAATTCTTAAATATTCTTAAAATAAAAAATATATTAATCATAATCATTAATTTGTCATTCTCTAAAAAAATACTTTTTCAAAAAAATATGTTGATCATTATTTTATTCAAACTTGAAGCTAACTAAGGGACATGGTCTAGTCATGATTTTGATTTCATGAGATTATGAAATTGTGCAGAAAATGAGAAATGTTTAATATATCCTTAAGATGTAGTGGTTGATCGTATGTCTTGCACAATCTTGAACAAATTCTTATAGAACTTGTCCTCTTTGTTATAGTCTAGTGGGTTGGCCGTAAAGATATTTTATGTGAAAAACCGGGTCCGAACCCGGATCACCATATTTATCTTTACCGTGTGTTTATTTGAGTATACATTTGTCACAGACCAGTTACAAAATAAAATAAAAAATCCTATAAAACTCCTACCGAAAATTGATCATAGGAAAAATATAAAAAAACAGAAAATAGTTCATTAACAATAGTTAATTAGGCAATCGACCACCAAATTGAGGAAATATAGTCTTACTAAGATGGAAGAGTTTGCTAGGTTTTTTTTAATTCTTAATAATTAGTCATATTTAAGAGATGAAGAAATGATATGTGTACATTTATTTTGTGACAATTTTAAAACAAAATTCTCTCGTATGTTCACATTGTGTTCTTATTCTCTCACTTCATTTTTCTCTCTCAATTGTTTATGACCAATAAAAAAATTCCAAAAAATTATAAAATAGTTGTACAAATATTATTAATGTGAGAGATGTTAATATCATTGAATTACATGTTCAAGTATAATGGCAAGAGCATGGCTGGTTGTTCCGTACCTAACAAGGGACATAAGATGCAACAATTTCAAGCATATGTCTCCTATGAATGCAAATATAATAAGATCTCAACTCAAATGAAACATAAAATCTCAATAAAGGTGAATTGGGATTGTAAAAAGGAAAACTAAACTAGTTTCTTGGAACAGACATTCAAATATTAACGAATATGACAAGAACCAGAAAGTAACATTCTCAATATTATATGGTGTCACCGCCAGACAACCTTTTTGCGAATGTGTTTGTCTCACTCTGATATTTGTTATTCAAGATTATAATTTTGAATTCCCAAGAGAAATTCTGTACGTTAGAGTTGATCTGTTGAATCCTCACTCCTCAGATGTGGTTGATTAATTTTATTTTTTAAAATTAAGCTTTAATTAATTCTTCATAGGTTTCCTTTGTTTTTTAAACATAGACAAAATTACAACAACAATGGAAAACTGACGCACACAATTGGATGAGTCGGGTTTACACCCTAATCGTAGCGTCCAACCTTGCAATTTTTATATTTTTGCCAGTTGAGATAAAATTTATGGACTTTTATGGGTTTGCTTTAATAATTAGAAATCAATTGTGAACCCGGACACAAGATTTTATAAGGGTACGTAACGAGTATCATTCTCGGGTTGTCATGTTGCCAAAATGAATTTGGTTGTTTATGATATGATAGAGCAATGATATATGAACAACCATCAAGTGACAACTTCCATTTCCTCTATTTCTATTGGTCAAAAATAATAGAGAGAAAAAAAGTAAGAGAGAATAAAAACATAATATGAGTATGAGAGGGAAAGTTGTCAAAAAGTTGTTGCAAAATGGTTGTACAAATATCATTTCTCGATATGATATAGATTGTTGTTAATCAAAGGAGTCTAAAACACTCAGGTGTATGTTACATCAAACCAAGAGCAATCACACAAGGGATTAGTTTGGATATCTTCACTCAAACTTAAACACATTATATACACATGTCATATAACTTATATGGTATTTTGGTGCTCCGTTTCTACTTTTATATATTCAATGTCAAAATGTTAATTCATATTTGAGAAATTAACATATATGCTAGTCTATTAAGTTGGGTTTTTCCTTTGGACTTATGATTTTAACTTTGTTGCTTATGTTAAAAAAGTAGTTGAAGGCGTTGGTTCTTTATGCTAGTAAACATTTGATTTTTATTTTAAGGCAAAATAACCACCTAAATTTATATCGGGGATAATTGAATCTGAGAATCTTGAGAGGAGCATACTTCAAGTCTCAAACCAACTCAAATGGATTGCTAGTAAATGTTTGTATTAATTCAATAAAAAATAATTAATTACACATAAAAATATGTTATTGGTGAATCCCTTCTTAAGTAGGAACCACACACACAATAAAAGAGAAAAAATGAGAAAAGAATGAAAAGAAGAAAATAAGTGTTTTATGTTAGTGATTGGGCTTTAAGGCCAAGTGTGTATGAGTACTATAAAATGGGAATAAAACCCTAGGAATGTTGCTCTTTAGGCATCAGCAATTTGCTATTAGGCACCCTACATCGACGAAATTACTTCAGTGACAGTTAACTACCACTCGAGAGACTTTTGAAATCAGTTAAACTGATTTAAAAAGTGATTTGACCAATCTAAAAATTGTCGAACAATACTTAACTACCATTTTGTGGCAAACGACGATTAAATACTGGTCAGCTAATAGTTGTTAAATTTTTTGAGTAATTAGAGGTTGCCTAAAGAGCAACTCTCAAACTCTAGTTGCTAATTGGCCGCAAAATAGTTTGTCGTAAGAAACAACATTAAGAGAAAGAAGAGAATTAACCACAAGAGTATAAGAAAAATGGGCGCCTATGGTAAAATTATGGGTCATCATAACAAGTGTCCTAAGAGACTAGACAAAAATTAGTAATTTCTGTTGAAAACCACAAATTTTAAACTTTTTACAAGTTGAATTGGGGTAGCACTTGAGTGACATTGTGGTTGGTGACATTGTGACATTGGTCAACCACAATGTCACAAGTGTACCAAAAAAACAAAAGAATCTTTGTGAAAGAGAGAGAAGAAAGCCACTTGTGACATTGTGGTCAGAGAATATCACCTAGCACACTGTCCCCTAAGTGCTATCTGTTGAATTGACCACTTTTCAACATAATATTTCTATTTTTGTTTCCTTAACCAATTCCCTAAGAGCACTTTTTAGCATTTTCTTAAGAAAATTTTGTGAGTAGTAGTGTTTTCTCAGTGTAAGTTTGGAATACTCACTTGGTTGTGAGATTTGGAATACTCAATTAGTATAGTTAGTGATTATTTGATAAGGAAGATATTGGTTGTACTCCATTATGCTAATGGTGGAATTTTGGTTGAACTAAATCTCGTAGTTTTTATTCTCCCCATATTGAAAGGAGTTTTCTGCTAGATTAGGCCACATAATTTATTTTAGGGTTAAATATGTTTTTGGTCTCTATAAATATGCCAACTTTTTGTTTTAGTACATCTAAAATTTTCCTTCAACTTTTAGTCCCTATAAAATTTTCAATCACTACTTTTGGTCCCTATTTTAAGTTAATTTTAGTATTTTTTTTTTTAATAAAATTATGCAGAAATGTGTAGAATATTGTAAAAATCTTACCCAGAAAAAAAAGAATTTTTTAACAAAACATAAATTTAATATGAATTTTTAACCATAAAAAATATAAAAATTCATATTAAATTCATGTTTTGTTAAAAAATTCTAAATTTTTTTGCGAATGATTCTTATAATATTATGAATTTTTTTGCAAAATTTTATTCAAAAATATGAATTCTACATATGAGTTTATTTTAAAGGAGGGACCAAAAGTGAAGATGGAAAATTTTTAGGGACTAAAAGTTGAAGGAAAATTTTAGAGGGACTAAAACGAAAAGTTGTTATATTTATAGGGACCAAAAACATATTTAACCCTTTATTTTATTCGAAAATTCATATGTTGTTTTTTTTTGGGTTAAATATGTTTTTAGTCCTTACATTTTGCGCCCCTTTAAAGAATAGTCCCTACATTTCATTAAATGTTTTTAAAATCCTCACATTTTATCTTCATTATCAAAATTAGTCCATGCTGTTAATTCTCTAATGGAATGTTGATGTGGCAGTTAGTGGGTCCCAATCATTTTAAGGTTAAATATGTTTTTGGTCCCTACATTTTGCGTGACTTTGAAAAATAGTCCTTGCATTTCAATAAATGTTTATAAAATCCCTAAAAATAATAAGGATTATTGTTCAAAGCCACGCAAAATGTAGGGACCAAAAACATATTTAACCTTAAAATGATTGGGACCCACTAACTACCACATCAGCATTTCGTTAGAGAATTAACAACAGGGACTATCTTTGATAACAAAGATAAAATGTGAGGATTTTAAAAACATTTAATGAAATGTAGGGACTATTTTTCAAAGGGACGCAAAATGTAAGGACTAAATATATATTTAACCCTTTTTTTTTTACAAAAAATTCATATGTTGTTTAAATTTTAAAAAACTTTCTTGGTCACTAAGTTGATCAAAATCTCAGTCAAGTAAAATAAGTTGTCACAAGTGAGTGGAATTTGTTTTACACAGTTTTTTGTTGTTCATTAGTATTTTTAAACGAAGTGGTTGTTGCGAGAGTTTTCAGAATGTCAACAATACGAAATAAGACGTCTTGGACAAAAATATTGTATTGTTATTTGAAATCTATAAATACCTCTCATCTTTCTCCCTTTACTCTTTTACCAAAAAATAAATCACAAAATCCACTCATCTATGCTCTCTCTCCCCCTCTCTCTATCCCTCCCTCCCTCCTCCTCCTCCTCCCTACACCCCCCATTTTCCTTTGATCAACTAGTTTGGATCTTCATTGATCGTTGTTGTTTTGAGGTCAAAACTGATATAACAAATTTGAAGAATAAGAGATTGAGAAGTATAGGGTTTGAGAGATTTGAGAGAATAACAAAAAAAAAAAGATTGAATACTTAATATGATACTTGTATCTTATAACAACTAAGACATAGAGTATATACACAAACTCTAAAACAAACTAGTTAACTTGAGTTACTTGCTCTGCAAGTTAACTCTAGTTTACCAAATTCTAACTAACTAGCTTGGTTAACATTGATTTTGAGGTTGATATAACTATAATTGATTGACAAGGTTGGTAAAAAAAATTGATTGACAAGAAATTCCTCATATTGAGACTGTGGTTTTTGTTTTTTGTTGGTACAAATATGACGGTTGCTTCTAATTTTGCGTTTTTTTTAAACTTACTTCATATAACAATATGCGTATATAGAGGCTTATATTTTATGATAATGTGTGTGTTAGGAATTACCCTAAAAAAATGTATGTGTTAATTCTTAAAAAGAAAAAATCAAATAGCCCATTGTAACATTTGATCTTAATTGGTTCATGCTTTATTTTTGGAGTTTCACATATATTTTTTTATAATTGATATCTCATTTTATTGTTATTGTTTTATATTTCATTAGTGAACCTTATTGTCAATTGGTCAAAATTTCTTTAAAATTACTGGAAAAAAAATGTTACTTTTGTTTCTAATAAAAAAAGATCGAAGGGAATAATAACAAAAAAAGGGCAGCCCGGTGTACAATGCTCTCACATACGCAGGGTTCAAAAAAGGGGTCCAACCATTCGGTGTATTGTATGCAGTCTTACCCTATTTTGTATACACAAGAGGCTATTTCTAGGACTTGAACTCGTGACCTTTCATACACATAGAAACAACTTTACCGAATCGGAGGGAATAGTGATATTGCTTAGCATTTCATCTTCTAGTCTGATGATGTTCAATCAGTGCTAACGAAGTTAACGTGTTGCGTCAACACAATTAGCGGTGTTAGATAACAAATACTAACATTTTTTTTAATATATATCCATTTTCAATATTTCTAAATATCATTTGAAATTGTTGGTAACGCATGCGACGCATCGCATATGGTATAGATCTAGTTACAACTTCAAGAACTCATTGTTGCTAGAAACAACAAGTTTTTCAACAAAGCCTCCATCTTTTAATTTCTTCTATATACTTAAAAGTAAAGATTAAATTTGATCTCTCATCATTTTCTCGTGACCCAATTAAGTGTTTAAAAAAAATATCCAACTTAATATTTGGAGAAGCTTTGGGTCTTTATCATGCAACTCAGTGGATCAATGAACTTCAGCTTACAAATGTTGATTTTGAGGTAGATTCGAAAACAGTAGCTGATTATTTTAACAAAGCCAGAGGAGATAGCACCGAATTTGGATCCATTATGGATAATAGTATCCAGTTTTGTAATATCTTTTTAACAAACTTTCATGTCGAGTTTATTAGGAGGCAAGCAAATGAGGTTGCTCATGAGTTAGCTAAGGCAGCCACGTTATTCCCTAACTTTCACATCTTTGATGAAATTCCAGCATGTATTACTGATTTAATTTTTAATGAAATGGTACAAGTTATTTTCCCTAAAAAAAAAAAAGACTCATGATAACATAAATACTTATTTGTTTCCGTATAAAATGTTAGAACTAATTTTAGTGTTTTTTCGTCTTTAATTATATGATATTCTATAAAAAAGAGTTTTGTTTCTAAATATACTATACAACCTTGTACATTTATTATTCTTTTTTTAAATATGTTATTTATTAGAAGAATGTTAAAGGTGCCTTCAAGATATTGGTTAAGCAACTAAAACAAGTAACTTTTTATTAAAAGTAGTGTAATTACTACTTAATCAAAAATCAAAACTTATATTTTCAAGACAAATTTTTTATTTATAGATTCTTTGACCATTTTGAGAGCACTGGTTAGCAAGACCCTATTTATTAATACTATCAACTTGTCTTGCAATAAAAAAAGTTAACATTATATATACCTATAGAAAAAATATAATTTAGTAATAGTAACAAACATTTATATAAATTAGTCAAACACATTTTCTTAATACCCAGAACTTTTTGTTGCTAAGATATGACAATCAGTCGCTAATATGTTTAGCAACAGAAATAGTGACCGAAAATCTTGTCGTTAAAATAAAAATCGGTCTCTAATACATTTAACGACGGAAATAATAACCGAAAATTCAGTCATTAAAGTATAAATACTAAAATTTAATTATTATTTCGATTGTTATTTATTTGACCACACATAAAATGTATTCTTAGATCCGTCCTTGACCCTGAAAGTAACTCTACATACATAAAAAGCTTGATAAACATATAATAAACAAGAAACCAACATAGTTAAAGGGATGCATCTAGATAGGGATCTTAGCAACAAGGCAAAGAGGATTCTTCTTGTGTTGAGTGATCCCTGGCAGCATTGATGTATCAATGTCTTCCTTTACCAACCCATGTGGTAATTTCCAATCAAATGAATAAAGAAGATTGCCAAGGATGAGTTTCAATGAGGCAACTGCCATGGGTAAGCCGGGGCAAATTCTACGACCAGCTCCAAAGGGTATTAGTTCAAAATCTTGTCCAGTAAAATTTACAGAACTTTCTAAGAATCTTTCAGGATAAAATTCTTCTGCGTTTTCCCAAACATTATGGTCTCTTTGAATAGCCCAAGCATTCACATACAATATTGTCTTAGCTGGAATATTGTATCCACTTATAGTGCAATTTTCACGTGATTCTCTAGATAGAAGCAATGGGGCTGGTAGATGCAATCTTAACGTCTCTTTAATCACTGCATTCAAATAAGGTAAATTTTGAAGATCACCTTCATCTAAAAAATCTTTTGCACCTCCCAAGTTCCTGATTTCTTCTTGTACTATATCCAATACTCTTGGGTTTTTCATTAGGGCAGTCATAGCCCAAACTGATGTGGCTGATGTGGTATCTGTTGCAGCTACAATCGTATCCTACATAAAAGGTGCTTTACAAGTTAGCACATTTAAAATATTGTATCAAATTTTATTTTTCATCTATCTATGATATCAAAACTTGAACAATCAAAACATATAAATTACATTTTCAATTCGTTGAGATGACATGTAAGTTAAATCATAACGATTGTTGTAATATTTACTCCACCAATGGTCTAATCATGGTGCTTATAGCGACACATATATTTAATTACAACTATATCATTCAATAATCATGTTCTCAAATTTGTAACAAAAGTTGACTGACAATTAAGTTGATTTTTATTTTTTTTTTGAAAATGGCTAAATATATTCTCGTCGGCTAATGCAAGAAGCAAAAAACCGCGGTAAAGGGAAACAAACAAGCACGGTACCGCATATAGACAGAATATCGGAAACACCAAAACCCCTAAAACGCCACCTAATAGTGAGGCGAAACTATACAAACTGAACTACCGCATGCATAGCTCAGCCTCACCACCGAGAAAGCTAGTGGCAGAAAGAGAACATCCAGAAGGAACCCAGCAAAACTCTGCCGTAGCCTCAACCAACCAGCACAGCACGGGAATGGTGCCAAAACCAAACTGCAGGACTAACAGGAGGCATAAGCGCACCTCCAAAACTGCCAGAAAACCGCAATGGGACCCCAAACAAACTGCCACCAAAAGCTCACCACACACCAGCCCACAGATGCAGCTACACTCCCACCATTACCCTGTCTAAACAAAAAATAGGATTCCAACACCACTCATAATAAAGACACACCGGAATCTTCATTTTATCCAACACCCAACGCCAAGATAAAACCTTGATATTCTCCACAATTTCTTCAATGTCGTGATTTAACCTCTTAAAAATCTTATCATTTCTTGCTTTCCACAAGCACCATAAAGTAACTTGCCAAATCAACCACAACCCTCTCAATCGATTTTTATTTCCACCCCTGTCACTCCAACACTCCTAATGGACAAAAGGTTTGGAGGAGTCACAAAATGACAATCCAACCATATCATCAACCGAGACCACACCTATAGTAATGATTTATTAATTTGACATAAAAAAATAAAATAAAGTATCTGTTTAGAAATTTATATATTTAGTTATCCCTAGCTACTTTCATGGCGAAAGAAACAGGTCAAATGAGATGATAAATAGCTAAGTGTAATAAGAATTATTTATTTTTCCAAAAATAACAAAGTTTACTAGTTTCTTTAGTATATACTACATTGGTACCTAATTATAGGGTTTTTTGAAAAAATAGCAGGAATTAAGAAAATTGATAGTGATCATTACTATTATTTTTACAATTTCACCATTTAAAAGAGATAATAAATTTATGTTTTCAACATAGTATTTAATTAAAGAAAAAGGGCTAAAATATGGTTTTGGTCCCTTCAAATATGTCTCGTTTTGGTTTTAGTCCTGTAAAAAAAATTTGTTGTTTTTGGTCCCTGCAAAATATTTTGTTTTTGAAAATAGTCCCTCCAGGGACTATTTTCAAAAGTAAAATATTTTGCAGGGATCTTTTTAAAAATCAAAAGATTTTGCAGGGACTATTTTTCTAATAAATGGGTTCAGTCATCATGTGTCACGTGTGCAAATCATCACTAAAGTGGGACCAAAACCAAAACGAGACATATTTGCAGGGACCAAAAACAACAAAAAAAATTACAGGGACTAAAACCAAAACGAGGCATATTTGCAGGGACTAAAACCATATTTTAGCCAAGAAAAAGATATAAAAAATAGTGGTGTGTTGGTAAAAATTAGTTAATATATTTAGAAATATCAAAAGGCCTTATAAATAAAGACATTTTTTTCCAAATTTAAGAATAAAGTTAATAATAACCTAAAAATAACATCTCCTCCTTTGATCATTATTATAAACAAAAATATATTGCTTAAGTTTATTAAATAATTAATGTATATGGTCTATGTTATAGACTACACACATCAGTTATTCAATACATTTAAAAAAAAAAAAATTTATTTACAATAATAATCGAAGGAAGTAAAAAGGAACTGATATAGTAGGTAATTATGGTGTTGTCCTCATAAGTTTAACTCAATAATTAAAAACAATGCATAATATAC
>Ga0228710_1005116_pt1 | contig 20493 bp, 8 predicted proteins | sample MedpolnodulmetaG_FD_177995 | JGI IMG/M metagenome (GOLD analysis project Ga0228710, IMG submission 177995) | Root nodule microbial communities from Medicago polymorpha collected in Santa Monica, California, United States - pink nodules | ecosystem: Host-associated > Plants > Roots > Nodule... | reverse complement strand
CTTGTTCAATCAGAATCTCTAAGAATAGTACTTTGATTATGGATCCTGCACACTTGAACAAATTGTTTAGCATATCCAATTGATTATTTTTAATACCTTATTATTGTCAAAACTCAATAGGTGACTTCTAAAACACCCTTGTTCCAACACTTTCTACACTTTATTTGTAGTAATTTAATTTGAGCAAATCATGAACATTCTTTATGTGCTTTATATATTTGACACTTATATAAATTATTATTTACAAAATATAATGAATAATTTAAAACTAAACTTCAAATCCATAATTCAAAATAGAAATTCAACAAAAGTTATTTATTACAAATTATGGATTAAAATCCACAAAACTTCAAAACCATTTACAAAGGTACCTATTATTTTATAACTGAAACAAATCCCCGGAGTTGATATAAGAGTGCCTAGACTATCTCCTTGAACCACTTTTAAATTAAATAAATATAAATATCGTTTTTGGGAGACTACATCAAACATGGAAGAAAAATATAAAATGCATTTGTGACCATAAAATATATTACAATTAAATCTCACGACTTATTTTGAATTAAGTCTCAGGATTGTTATTATTCCTTTTGTTACGGTATTCAAATGAAAAAGAAAAATTGCAATACTTAAGGAAATGATATTGAAAATATAATGAATAATTTAAAACTAAAAATATCACTCCACCAAACATATAAGTTCTAAATGATATGGAATTAAAACACTAATGGTTGGTGTAATTAGGAAATGTTATAATCTATGTTGTGTTTCATAGTGTTTTTTCTCATATTTTAAAAGTTATAAGTCCCACATAGATACTTTTGTGAGCTTTTGAGTCTTTCTATACTAATATGTGATATAAGTTAGAAAAAAGAAAGTGGTGAAATACAAGATTGTGTTGTCTGGGGATGATTTACCATATATTCATGTGACATAAACATCTCTGATGCATAACTCCTGTGTTTCTGACTCTTAATTTTTTTTAGCATCCATATGTTATATGTTTCTTTTTTAGATTTTGTAAGAAACTAATTTAATATTCTATCATAAACTACTTTTTATTTTTTATTTTTGGTTTGTAAACGAAATCAACATAGGAAACTCACACACACAACTTAAAAGTCTTAGATTCACACATGACTTATTTCCTATTTATAATTCAATATTTTATTGTTTCTTATTTTTCAAGCATGTGTATGTTCGATTTCCACTAAGAAACTAATTTAATATTTTATCCTAAACTAAAACACAAAAACTACTCTCTTTTTTAGCGTTAATCCTCTGGTTCCTAGTAGGCATGGCAACGAAACCTGTGCCCATGGGTACCCGCCCAAACCAACCCCGATTTGACGGGTTTTCCTCGATTTGACTAGGTTTGGGTACGAGTTTGGGTTTTCCCCGATTTCATAATGCGGGCACGGGACGGGTAACGGGGATATATGTACCCACCCCGAACCCATACTCAAACCCTACCCGAATGTAGAAAGGTCATGTTTTTGTTTTTGTTGAGGGGGTTGATAATGATATGTCATGTTATTTGGTTTGATAACTATCATGATATAAGAACTTTCATTGATGGTTAAAGGAGCAACCAAATTATTCGATAAGAAAATGTTAAAATGAGTGCAAATTATTGGATAATGTATTACAATATTACTATTGAAGTTTAAAAAACTCTTTTTCTAATAAACTGCGGGGACGGGGATGAGGCTGGAATACCCAAACTCATTGGGGACGGGGATGAGATTCAATTTCTCATCCCCGTTGGGTATGAGTAGGGTAACGGGTAAGTATATGGGAGAAGGGGATGAGGATGGGGATGGGGAAGGCAAAACTCGTCCCCACCCCGCCCCATTGCCATGCCTAGTTCCTAGCGGAAAAAGGCTCTAGTAATCTGGAGTTTGGTCGTGAGGTAAAGATAATCTGACCAAGAATTGTTCTATATAGGAATCAAACTCGGGTTCTCCCGAATGATTCGTCATTGATGAACCCGAATGATTCGTCATTGGTGAAACTCAGTAACAACTTGAGTTCAATTGTTTGGTTAAAAAAAAAAAACTAAATGAATGCGGTACATGACTGTTTTTCTTTTAAACACTTTCGTTGGGCAATTTCAAAGAGAACTTCCACTTGTTTATTTTCACATCAAGCTAGCTAATTGCTTTCATGTACCTCGTTTTCTTTCTAAATTTAAATTTCACGATCTTTATTTTTGGTCTTCTGTAACACAATTTGTTAAGAATCTGATTGCGATGTATTTGCTGGATACAAGCGACCAAATGATAGGATCGATTGATATCATATGTCGCATAACGACTTTAGTCTCGACACCAAATTTATCCATCCATTTTCTTAATATTAAGTGATTGAGGTTTATTCATTAAAGACACAAATTCGAAAAAGTATTCTTAGTTAAGTACGTCTCTTTCAAGCTTTAAGCCATATCATAACGCAACTCATAAGTGTCACATACGTCTATGCATGCTTACTGCTATGCTGTGTTTATTCATTATTTCTTGACAGATTGGCAAGTGTTGAATAAAAACATGCTTAGAGGGATGTAACAGATTAATCCATCTATACATTTTTGTTGCAGCTCATTTGTTACCAAATATTTTACTCATCTCTTCAGCTTTACTTCTGTATACCTTTCCTTCATCCTTTTGCATCACTGCTATCAAAGCCTTGTCCAAAATATTTTATAGTAATAAAATATTAACAGTATAAATTCTATAGTGACAGTATAAAAATCTGCAGTAACAATCTGATACTATATGATAAATGGAAATTAAATCCTACAAATAAATTGATAACTTAAGGCATATGAGTTGTGTCAACATGAAATTGATTGTTGATGCAAATTACTTCCTTTTTGTTTTGCTGGAGATTTGAAAAACGTTTTTGGTACTGTGCACCATCATGGACATGGTGGTGCAGGGTAGAATCCTCTATTAATATACATATAATATAATGAAGAAATTAATTAAAAATATTGCATATTCTTTATTGCTTTTGCCGTAAAAATAACTGCAATGTTGGAATAAAAATAACTTCCTTTATTGCTTTTACATACAAAGGAAACTCTTACAAAATGCAATTACAAGAACAGAAGGAAACTAAAACAATTAAGAACCATAAGAGGACTAATAACTTTATTGCTTTCGACTCACAAGACCCTTTTAAGCCATAACATAAAAATAACTCACTAATGTCTCTTAAAAATCTTATTAAGAAAAGCTAAGGCAATCTCTGCACCATGCAAATACCTGCGGAAAGTAAGTGTTTCCCAATGCCACTCCAGCAACAAGTCCGCCGCCATATCCAATCAGAGCTACTGTCCAGTATAATTCAAAGAAAGATTCTGAGTCGTCATCATTATCATCAGAAGTAGAAGGCACTGCATGATCTATACACTTCTTCAATAACTGATCCCCGCACAAACCTTGGTTACCCTCAAATGAATCACCTTTGAATGTTGAAAACTGATTATTTTGTGGTATAGGACCCGTGAGATTGTTAAAGGACACATTAAAGTACTCCAAAAAGGTGAGTTGTGTCAATTGTGGCGGAATCTTCCCTGAAAGACTGTTGAGAGAGAGATCTAGTGCTTCAAGGTTTAAAAGCTTCCCTAAGGAAGATGGAATGCTGCCAATAAGCATATTATTTGACAAGTTGAGCAAAACAAGACCCTTCAACTCACCTATCAGTTGTGGTATCTCTCCACTGATTTTGTTGCTTGAAATATCAATGGCTATTAAGCTATAAAACTCTTGAAGCTTCTCATAAACCCTGGCCAACCCTTTGTTTGACATTGTGAACGAATAAAACTTATCTGCAGCCGCATGATACTCTCCTGAATTGTTCGACCTCGAGTATAATAACCTTTTTTGCTCGTATTGTAATTGACTTGTGTTGGAAGTTTTCATTGTTTTCCAGCTTTGGATCATTTCTGATGGAAAACTTCCAGAGAACTCATTGTGAGAAAGGTCAATAATGTGAAGCTTGGGAAATGTGCATGTCATGTTGCTAGGGCACCTAATGTCTCCATGAAATTTATTGTTACTTAAAGACAATACCTTTAACTCAGGTAATTTTCCCATCCAGAATGGAAATGAATCATTGATATTGTTATAACTAACATCCAAGAACTCTAGCCTTCTGTTGTTGACCAATGCCTTTGGCAACTGACCCTGCAGTTTGTTGTTACTGAGATCAATTTGCTGAAAGGAATTTTCTATCATGTATGTTTGAGGAATAAGGCCAGAAAATTTGTTCCCATTTAGATCCAGATTTTCTAAAGATTGGCTAAATTTTCCCAGACATGAAGGAATGCTGCCTCTTAATTTGTTGAACGATAAATCAAGAAACTCGAGTGATTTTAAATTGCATATGGATGGGGATATTTTTCCTACCAATGAATTGTGGGAAACATCCAAACTTTGTAGACTTGGTTTTTTCCACAACCAATTGGGTAGCAATGTTATATTGTTGTTTGACAACATAAGAAATTCTAGAACATCCAGATCTCTTATAAATGTTGGAATCTCAACAAAATTGCATGAAGCCAATTGTAAGACTTGAATTCGAGACTCAGTCATATTGGAATAACTATTTCTAATGTACAATGACAGTTTGTTGAATGATAAATTAAGATAAACTAGCTTTTTGAGCATCAGAAATGTGTCTAGGTCTATCTTTCCATGCAAAAAATTAGAGTGTAGGTTCAAGGCAATTAAATTTGTTAGGTTCATTATCCAAGATGGAATTTCACCCTTTATATTGCTATTTACTGCATCAAAATATTTTAGTTGGGTGAGATTTGCAAAAGGTGATGGGATGTCACTGCCAATATTGACTGTGGATATATCCAAGACAATTAATGAGGAAAGCTTACCTATCCATGAGATAGTCTCAATAGTAAACTCATTGCGACCAATATCCAAGACACTTAATTTGGTAAGATTCACCAAGGATACAGAAGGGTCGCCCCTAAATCTGTTATTATCAAGGCTTATCCCCGTGATTTGTGTGAGGTTGTCAAGCGAAGAAGGAATATATCCAAAAAAATGGCAATTTGGAATTGATAGGACAACTAAAGAATTAAGCTTTCCAATGGATACTGGCAGTGTACCATAGAAACCTGTCTGGTCTAGTAGTATCTTGGTGAGTGAACTAGATTGAAACTCAGGCAACCTACCACGGAGATTTGGATTATATCTCAAATTCAGAAGTTCCAAGTTTGGAAGATGAAATACTCCAACTGGAAATTCACCATACAAATTAGAATTGTAAAAAGAAAGTTGTTTCAATGAAGTTAGATTTGTGAGTGTGTCTGGTAAAGTAGATGAAATAGTCACAAAATTAAATCGAAGAGTCTCAAGTTTTGTTGAATTTTGAATTATGCTTCTGAGACTAGACAATTTGAGTTGCAACAAATTGACTTCATTACCTTCAGGACTTACTATAGTTCTGTAGCCTAGATCAAGAGACAGCAACTTGGACAACTGTGAAACTTGTGGTGGAATTTCTCCAGAAAATAAGCTAAGAGAAAGGTTCAGAAATTTTAGTTGTGAAAGCTTACCTATCTTGGATGGGATTTGAGAGTAATTGAAGTCATTGTCAGAGAGATCAAGAACTCGAAGGTGTGCAAGGCGAAAGAGACTGCTATTTGCATCCATTGTACCATATAGTTGGCTGCTACTAAGATCGATGTGAATCACATGATCAGTGTGCTCATGACATTTAATGCCATCCCATGAGCAGCAATCTGTGCTGGAATTCCAAGAAGCTGTCTTAGGATAACCGAGAAGATTATCAGAGGCTAAGTTATCGATAACAAAGCCTTCCTTAAATTGCAACAAGGCTTGGTTTTCATATTGATGACACTTTAGCTGAATTTGAGGAAAAGATGTAGTAAATGTGAAAGAGAAAAGTGAATAAAGGAAAAGAAATTTTACAAACAAAACAAGAGACCAGACAAACACCATTGTATCTTAATATTTTGAGCTGAAAGTTTTGGATGAAATGCTAGACACATACTAAGTGGTTCTTATAGAGTGCATATAACAAATGAAAATGTTTTGTAGTGAACTTGATTAATATCACAAGTCTATATCTTGTTTTAACCCATTAAAGAGGCTAACTTGATCAATTCCAAAAAGAACTTTGTCTCCTTTATTGTTTAAATTCCAGAAAGGTATTTGAATTTTGGCTCATGCATTTTATACAAAACTTTGATGTAACATAATATGATCTCTAGTCAAATTATGAGGCGAATCCAATAGACAAGGACTATATGATGTTTTATCATGTAGTGAAGTTTTCTTCATTATCATTTATCTTCCACAAATTTCACTTTCTGTCCATTCATAGCTTTTGTTTACTAATAGCATTTGTCTCTATTGTTTGACTCAAAAATTTGCTCTGATTTTCTTGCTACTTGCATTTTTGGAAAACAGTTAATATTTTGACTTAGTCAATTGTTTTCTTCATTCATATATCTCAACATTTTATTGTTTGGTTGTATGTATAAAATTCAATCTAGGACTGACTGTCCATGTAAGAGCTTTCACAAAATAATTGATAATCACTTTATAAAGTTAAACATGTGCATAATCCGAATAACAAAAGCTACTCTATTGTAAAATTAACTAGTTTTAAATGTAAATTTTTTTGATTAAAAAATGCATTTCAGGACTACAAATATTAATTATCATATGTACATATAATTTTATTGTAAAAACTTCAATTTATCTTGATCTTATCAAATGTCGTTTTATTTGTCATGATGTGGAATACTCTATTAAAATTAAGGTTAGTATATGTTTACCTAATATTAACGGTTTCTAGTTTACCTCTATAAAATTATTCTTTTAGATACAAAAAATGCAGCTCTACAACCAACTAACCTGTCAAAAACCGTTACAAGAACCTCAACAAATCATCACATAAAAAATAATTCATTTTACTACGAAATTCTCAAAAAATCCAAAAAAAAAAAAAAAGCAATAAAGAGTAATAAAAACTAATTGAAATTGGTGAGAAATAAGTGAATAGAACTACTACAATTGTAACTTAATTTACATTTTATAGTGTAAGTACTTATCATATAAATGCTTATAAATAAGCTATTTCTATAACACAAGATAAAATAATGTAATTCAACAACAAAAATTCAAATTATGGATTAAATCTACACTAAACTTCAAATCCATAATTCAAAACAGAAATTCAACAAAAAAAAAAATTATTACAAATTATGGATTAAAATCCACAAAACTTCAAAACCATAATGTGAATTTTCAAAGAAATGTTCAGACGATGGAATGACCAAGACTAGTTTTTTCTCGACGTTGAGCCACCATCAACGGTGTGCATAAATAACACCCAATGTTTAAAATATTATACACCCTCCGTTTTAAGATAAGTGTCATTTTAGAAAGGAAAAAAGTTTAAAAATGAATGTCACTTACATTTTTCAATAAAAAATTATTATTTTACTTTCAATTATATTCTCTTATTCATTGAGTGTACACTGCTTCCAAAACATTACACCAATATTAAACAAGGTTAATTTAGTAAAATTGTTGTGTCTTTTGACGTTATTATTACATTTATTAATTTGTGTGTAAAATCCTTAAACGACACTTATTTTAAAATAGATGGAGTAATAATTTGCATCAAGAGGGTACTACATTTTTGTACAAACATATTGATTTTTTATCGGCGAGGAACTATAAAATTGAAAAATAATTAAGTGAAGAGTAAAATTGAAAGAAAAAATATTACATCAAAACAATATTTTTTGAAAAATCATAATATTTTTTTATATAAGATCAAAATAAAGTTTTTTATAATGTCTAATATTGTTCATATTATTGTGGATTGTTCCGTTCCTCCTATGTTGATGAATTGTTCCTATTTTAATGGGAATTAAATGCTTATATACATATTTTTTCATACTATTCCTTCAAAAATATATATTTTCATACTCTTTAATAGTTGTATGTTATAATACATTTTTTTTTTATGAACAATAGGAAAATGACCATGAAGTCTAACCGTTTAATGGTTATATTGTCATATGTCGTGACAGCCTCAAAAGGCAATGTCTACTCATATGTGTGGATTGAGAATAAATCGGGTGGTTTGTTAATTTTTTTAATTATCCTTTAAAGTTTAAAGTTTTAGTGTGGATTTAATCCACAATTTGAATTTTCGTTGTTAGATAAGTGCTTATTCATATGTGTGATTAAGGAATGGATTAAAATAAAAATGATTTTGACATTAAATAATTTAGAGATTATATTTTAGAGATTTTATGAAAAATCCGAATCTATTTTTGCATTTGTTTATCGTAATAAAAATCTTTTTTTTTAAACAAATAATCTTGTTTGTTTGAATATAACTATACAAAAGCGATTTTTTGTTAAAAAATTAGTTCAATCTTTTGATCCATATTTTCTCTCTCCTCTAAAAAAATCTATTTTTTCAGAAGTTGCTCTCAACAACTTCTCATTTGAAGCAGTTTTTAGGTTATTTTTAGATTCTGATTTTTTTTAAAAGCTGTAACAAACGGATGCAATACTCTTAAAAGTGATTATTTTTTTTAAAAAATTGATTATTTCCTTAAAAAAAGTTATAACAAACGGACTCTAAGCTAGAAGAGAGTTGGGACATCTCATCTAAGCGTTTTTTGGTAATGTTGTACTCATTTTAAAGAAATAATGTTTTAATAATTTTTTAGGGGAATGTTTCAGTCATTAAACGGGAAACATTGATCCTTAAAAAAATAGAAAACATTAAATATAGTTAATTATGAGAATCTTCTAAATTTAATTAGGGGAACATTTTATCATAAATGACCATGTAGCCCTTTAGATCAGGAACTTTTAAGAAATTGATCGAGAACAAATTGGTAAAATTTTAGAAATTGATTTTAATATATTAGTAGTACAAGTAGTACATATTATCCAATTGTTCCACTTTTTGCGGGAAAAAAGAAAAGAAATTGCACCATTTTTTAATAAAAAAATATTTTCTTAGAGTTTGTTATCGATTTTTTAATAAAAAACTCATTAACAACTGAAGTTCAATTACTTGGTTAAAAAAATAAACTAAATAAATGTGGTAATCGAACCGTTTTTCTTTTAAACACTTTTGTTCGGCAATTTCAAAGAGAACTTTCACTTGTTTATTTTCAAGTCCAACTAATTGCTTTCATGTACCTCTTTTTCTTTCTAAAGTTAAATTTTACAATCTTTATTTTTGGTCTTATGCAACATAAATTGATAAGAATCTGATTGCAATGTTTTTCTAGACACAAGCGACACAATGATAAGATCAATTGATACGAGATGTCAAGGTTGAAACTTGAGTCTTATTAAGTGATTGGGGTTATTCAATCACTTAGAGGTGTCCAACAACTATAAAGCCATAACCTAAATAACAGCTAACAATTAACTTCAGCTGTATTCAACTTACATAACTGTTGTCATGACTCTTATGTAAGATCCTTATCATGCATGACCTATGAATGAATAAGGCAAAATTACTCTCGAGATACTTTAGATAATTTAATTGTAATAAATTAATCTTTAATATATTTTTCAGATCAAGTCCTTATTGCTGTTAGGTTTAGGTATTCTCCAGTGGACTGTTAACAGTATTTTGATGTAGGACCTGTATGAATGAGAGAAAAGGAAATGTGAGGTAAAGTGGGGAGATGGTAGACCCTTTTTCCATTTTTTTTTCTTCTGTTGAGTAAATTCACCAAAATTTCATTGTTGCAGCATCCCTCTGTTCCATAAGCATAGTAACTAGTGAGTATGTATTGGATTGAAATATCCATATATATTGTGTATTTCTTGGCAAATCTTCTGAGTAAAGAACATAATCAAATGAAAAATAATGCAGGAAATACAATCCTAGGATCTAGTCAAATATGTTTTTGTTTCTTATAAATATACCAAATTTTCGTTTTAGTAGTTTTCTTATTCAAAAAAAGTTCCTCTAAAGTTTTCCTTCAACTTTTAGTCCCTACAAAATTTTCAATCACTACTTTTGGTCCCTACTTTTAATTTAATTTTTGTATTTTTTTTTAATGAAAATGTGTAGAAATGTGTAAAATATTCTAAAACAAATTTCCAAAAAAAAATTAGAATTTTTCAACAAAACACAAATTTAATTTGAATTTTTAACTTTAAAAAATATAACAATTCATATTAAATTCATGTTTTGTTAAAAAATTCTAATTTTTTTGGGTAAGAGTCTTATACTATTATGAATTTTTCTGCAAAATTTCATTCAAAAATATGAATTCTACATATGAGTTTACTTTAAACGAAGGACCAAAAGTGAAAAAGGAAAATTTTGAGGGACTAAAAGTTGAAGAAATTTTTTAGATGGACTAAAACGAAAAATTGACATATTTATAAGGAGCAAAAACATATTTAACCCTAAATTTTATTATAATCTAATACATATTTTATTACAAACTGTATCAAATCACAATAATAAAAGGAAACAAAGGATAATAGAGTAGAATCACAACAAATCACCACTTACATATTAGAGGATACTTATAAACCAGAGTTTGACCAAGGGAAGGGGTAATGATAAAGTCTGACCGAGAGGTAAATAAAGTTTGATTAAAGATTATTTAGCCAAGCCAAGTTTTGAACTTAAGCTCGTCATAACGATTCGTTCTTAAATAGAGCTTTATTAATCACTTGAGTTTTATCACTCGGTTTTCAAGTACTAATGCTTAAAGGTATGTATATGTAAGTTCACAGACTAATCCATCTATACATTAACTACATTTCTCATATCGTACCTCAATCTGAAGCAGGAAATACATTCCTGCTCAAAAAACACTTACAAAGGTACCTATTATCTTATCACTAAAACAAATCCTTGGAGTTGATATAAGATTGTATAGACTATCTACTTGAACCACTTTCAAATTAATAAATATAAATATCGTTTTTGGGAAACTACTTCAAACATGGAAGTAAAATATAAAATGCATTTGTGACCATAAAAAATATCACAATTAAATCTCATGACTTATTTTGAATTAAGTCTCAGGATTGTTGTAATTCCTTTCGTTACGATTCAAATGAAAAAGAACAATTGCATGTATTAGACTGTGGCCTTTTGTAAATTGCAATACTTAAGCTCACTACTCATCTAGCATTTTATAGTCATCCTTCTTTGTGTGCTTTCTATTCTACACTTTATTTCTAGTAGTTTGAGCAAATCATGTACATTCTTTGTGTGCTTTATATTTGATACTTATATAAATTATTATTTACAAAATATAACGAATAATTTAAAACTAAAAATATCACTCCACCAAACATATTATTTACAAACTTATATAAATTGTTCTAAATGATATTGAATTAAAACACCATAATGGTTGGTGTAATTAGGAAAGGGTATAATCTATGTTGTGTTTCATAGTGTTTTTCTCATATTTTAAAAGTTACAAGTCCCCCATAGGATACTTTTGTGAGCTTTTGAGTCTTTATATACTAATATGTGATATAAGTTAGAAAAAGAAAGTGGTGAAATACAAGATTTTGATTTTCGGTGATGATTTATCTTATATTCGTATGACATAAACATAAACGAATATCAAGTCATGTGCTTCCCCGACTCTTAATTTTTGTTAGTATTCATATTTTATATGTTTCTTTTTTAGATTTTGTAAGAAACTAATTTAATATTCTATCCTAAACTACTTTTTTTTTTTTGGTTTGTAGATGAAATCAACATATGAAACTCACACACAACTTAAAAGTCTTAGATTCACACATGACATATTTCCTGTTTATAATTCACTATTTAACTGTTTCTTATTTTTCAAGCATGTGTATGTTCGATTTCCACATTTTTTTAAGAAACTAATTTAATATTTTATCCTAAACTAAAACACAAAAACTACTCTTTTTCTTAGCGTTAATCCTATGGTTCTCAGCGGAAAGAGGCCTTAGTAGTCTGGAGTTCGGTCGTGAGGTAAAGATAATCTGACCAAGAATTGGAATCAAACTCAGGTTCTCCTGAATGATTCGTCGCTGATGAAACTTACGAACAACTGAGTTCAATTGTTTGGTTAAAAAAAATTAAATGAATGCGGTACATGAATGGAACTATTTTTGTTTTAAACACTTTTGTCACATCCAACTAATTGGTTTCATGTACCTCTTTTTCTTTCGAAAGTTAAATTTTAAAATCTTTATTTTTCTGTCTTCTGTAACATAAATTGGATGTAATGTTTTTCTGGATATAAGCGACAGAATGATAGGATCAATTGATATATGGTGTCGCAAATTGTATCCACCCATTTTTTTAATATTAAGTGACTGAGGTTTATTCATTAATAACACGAATTCGAAAAAGTATTCTTAGTTAAGTATGTCTCCTTCGGGCTTTAAGCCATAGCATAACGAAACTCAGAGGTGTCGTATAACGTATGCTTACTGCTATGTTGTATTTATTCATTATTTCTTGACATGATTGGCTTGAGAATCAGTCGATCGTGCAAAATATGTGCAAGAGTGAAGGTTGTCAAAATCGGGACTTTGTTTCAGGTTGAAAGAGAAGAGAAAAACCGACAATCGTAAAATCGCAACCAAAATCGAAGGATTTTACTCAACTACTTTTATAGAATCGATATAAGAAATTGTAAAATTGCAATCAAAATCGATGGAATTTACAAAAAAATATAATACTAAATATATGTTATAAATGGTATATAGTTATAAATGACTTAGTTAATAAGAAATCGTAAAATCGCAATCAAAATCGATAGTTTTTGCTTATTTTAGGATTCTACTATGGATTTGAGTCGGTGAAGGTGAAGAAGTTGGTGCTGGAATTACTCTTGCACAAGTTGTGTCATTTGTAGCCACTTGTTAGTATAAAGCCATAACATAAATAACAAACCATATCATCTGTCAACAGCTAACAATTAACTTCAACTGTATTCAACTTACTTAAGATCCTTATCATGACCTATGAATGAATCAGGCAAAATTACTCTCAAGATCCTTTAGATCATTTAATTGTAACAAATTAATCTTTAATATATTTTTCAGATCAAGTCCTTATTGTTGTTAGATTTAGGTGTTCTCTTGTGGACTCTCAATAGTATTTTGATGTATGACCTGTATGGATGAGATAAAAGGAAATGTGAGGTAAAGTAGGGAGATGGTAGACCCTTTTTCCATATTTTCAGTTGAATAAATTCACCAAAATTTTATTGCAGTAGCATCCCTTTGTTCCAGAAGCAGAGTAAGTATGTATTGGATTGAAAAATCCACATATATTGTATATTTCTCAGCAAATCTTCTGAGTAAAGAACATAATCAAATGAAAAATAATGCAAGAAATACAATCCTATAATCTAGTCATACATATTTTATTACAAACAGAAGAATCAAATCACAATAATGAAAGGAAACAAAGGATAATAGAGCAGAATCACAACACAGTTACATATTACATCAAGTACTATTATATTTTTTTGGGCTTAATCCGGTTCGCAAGGGACGGGGCACTGATAGGTAATTAAAGTCTGACCAAAGATTATTCTTAGTTAAGTATGTCTCATTCAAGCTTTAAGCCATATCCAGAAGAATAAATTCACCAAAATTTCATTGTAGTAGCATCCTTTTGTTCCAGAAGCATAGTAAGTACGTATTGGATTGAAATATCCACATATATTGTATATTTCTTAGCAAATCTTCTGAGTAAAGAACATAATCAAATGTAAAATAATGCAGGAAATACAATCATAGGATCTAGACATATATCTATTTTATTATAATCTGATTCATGTTTTATTACAAACAGAATCAAATCACCATAATAAAAGGAAACAAAGAATAATATAGCAGAATCACAACAAATCTCTACTTACATATTACTTCAAGCACTACTACATTTTTTTGGGGCTTAATCTGGTTCCCAAGGAAAGGGGTACTGATAAACCAGAGTTTGACCGAGAGATAAATAAAGTCTGACCAAAGATTATTTCAACCGAGATTTGAACTTAAGCTCTTCATAACGATTCGTCCTTAAGTAGAGCTTTATTAATCACTTGAGTTTTATCACTCTGTTCTCAAGTACTAATGCTTAGAGGGATGCATAAGTAAGTTCAAAGAATCAACTAATCCATCTATATATTTTTGTTGCAACTCATTGTCACCAAATATTCTACTATCTCTTCTGCTTTACTTCTGTAAACCTTTCCTTCATCCTTTTGCATCACTCATCTGAAAGCCTTGTTCAAAGAATTTCCTATAGGAGAAATCATAGAAAACTTCCTATCATCTTCATTTCTAGTTACTTTCACTCCCACCATTTTTTTCTTCCATAAATCTCGCAATCAAACATTGTTCATTTTGAAAATGCAACATAATAAATGGACATCGAACTTGAAGACTCGCTATCAGTGAACTCCAACCACAATGAGTCAAGAATCCGCCAATACAGTCGTGCGCTAAGATTCTCAATCCAAAACAGAAAATACATAAGAATATTTAATTTTACGGAAATTGATATAAGAGTATTATTTGTTTAATAAAAATCTAGGGTGAGGGGATCATATCTCAATCCAAAATAGACTATACACTTTATTTCTAGTAGTTTGAGCAAATCATGTACATTCTTTCTGCGCTTTATATTTGATACTTATATAAATTGTTGTTTACAAAATATAATGAATAATTTAAAACTAAAAATATCACTCCACCAAACATATAAGTTCTAAATAATTTTGAATTAAAACACCGTAATGGTTGGTGTAATTTGGAAAGGATATAAGCTATATGTTGAGTTTCAGTGTTTTTCTTATATTTTAAAAGTTATATGTTTTACATAGGATACTTCTGTGAGTTTTTGAATCTTTATATATTAATATGTGATATAAGTTAGAAAAAAGAAAGTGGTGAAATACAAGGTTCCTGCAGGCTGTGATGTTTTATCTTATCTTATCTTCATAAGAATAAGACATAAATCGTCATAGTTACACGAATCATGTGTTTCCTTGAGTCTCAATTTTTTTAAGCATGCCATACGTACCTTTTACTGTTTCTTATTTTTTAATCATGTTTATGTTTGATTTTCATATTTTTTAAGAAACTAATTTAAAATTTCATCCTAAACTAAAACACAAAAACTACTCTCTTTTTTTACGTTAATCCTCCAGTTTTCAGAAGAAGAGGTCCTAGTAATTCGGAGTTCAGTCGTGAGTTAAAGATAGTCCAGTCAATAATTGTTTTACGAATTGCACTCGGGTTCTCCCAAATGATTCGTCCTTGGTGAAACTCATTAACAACTTGAGTTCAATTACTTGGTTAAAAAAAAAACTAAATAAATGTGGTACATGAATCGAACCGTTTTTTTTAAACACTTTTGTTCGGCAATTTCAAAAGATAACTTCCACTTGTTTATTTTCAAGTCCAACTAATTGCTTTAATCATGTACCTCTTTTTCTTTCTAAACTTAAATTTTACAATCTTTATTTTTGGTCTTCTGTATCATAATTTGTTAAGAATCTGGTTGCGATGTATTTTCTGGATACAGGCGACATAATGATATAATCAATTGATATCAGGTGTCAAACCGATTTGAGTCTCGACACCAAATTGTATCCATCCATTTTTTTCAATATTAAGTGATTGAGTTTTATTCATTAAAGACACAAATTCGAAAAAGTATTATTAGTTAAGTATGTCTTCTTCAAGCTTTAAGCCATATCATAACGCAACTCATAAGTGTCGCATAACGTCTATGCCTACTGCGAAGAGTTACATCTTTATTTTCATTTGACTAAGAAATCCAAAAAAAATTAAAAATGTTCCAAATCCACTAAAAATTGAACAATATATAGCCAAGTTTAGATTATATTGGTGGTAAACAATAAGGTACGAAGTCATATATAATACAATTAGGAGTTATGTTTTCAAAAACGTAATTTGTTAAAGGTTCATGAAGATTGTCTTAGGCTTTCTTGAGATATGGAACAATGTTTGGTGGAATGTCCATAGTAGCCTCTGCATGATCAGGGAGATTATCAACAACATGAAGAAGTTTGAGTTCTATAAATTCTAACAAAGTTTGTAAATTTTGAGGTAGTTTAGAGAGGCATTTATCGTCAACAACAACGCACGTGTCAAAACACACATAAACAACGAACGAGATCTAAATAGTTCCATGAACCATCCTGAAATACACACTTGTACTTTCATTCCTGCATTTGATCATAACTTCGATCATAAACAAATCAGCCATGCACATCTTCAACCGTTTTTTGTAAGGAGCACATCTTCAACCGTTTTTTGTAAGGAGCACATCTTCAACCGTTGATGACATGAGAGAGAGAGAGAGAGAGATGGTGATTAAATATGAACATAGTCAAATCTTACGAATTAATTTCATAGAAATCGCAATAATACAGATGTATTGTATCGTTTTAAAAAATTTGATTTATCGTTGCCCATTAAATATATATAGAAGGAGAATAATAATTTTTAGATGCTTCCTTTAAAAAATACGTAATTATAGTATAAAATACTTAATTATCTATTTTTTTAGTAAATAATTATCTACTTCTATATCTTTACCTATTAATCTATACCTATTAATAAAGACAAAACATTGGTTGTGGTGGTTGTACTTGGGAATGCAGCTTGCTTGGAAGCATGGTTTTCATCATCTTCAAGTGGAAAGTGACTCAAAAACTCTGGTTGACATGATCACAGGAAAAATCAATATAAATGACAATCTGCCCACCTTAGTGCGCCGTATACATGAGCTTTTAAAGTTGAATTGGCAAGTGCAGTTCAATCATACATGGCGAGAAGGAAACATGAGTGCTGATTGGCTAGCCAATCTTAGTTTTTCTATGGACTCTTTAATTTTCATGTTATGGATACTCCTCCTAGTGAGGTCTTTAGTCTCCTTTTTGATGATATTTCTAGGGCTATAATATGCCTAGAAACATTCATGTAACTTTGTAGTTTTTTTGGTATTCTGGGCGTCAGCCCTCTTTTATTAACAAAAAAAAGAAAAAGACAAAACATTGGTTTGGTGTAGCTTTTTTTTTCATACCATAATCACCCTTACAAATCCTCTCACATGTCCAAAATAACTTACGGGAAAAAAAGGATTTTTAAACAGTTTTCTTTTTTTAGTTTTTTCCCTTTCCAAAGTGTTGCAAGGGAGGTTACCAAATTTAATCCTTACCCATAACTGTTTGCATAGCCTGTTTGATTCCCTTTTTAAAAACTGTTTTTCTGCTTTTAAAAATTAGAGAATTAAAAACTTGTTTGAAATTATTGTTTTGCAATATAGTTTTTGAAAACTATTTTAAGTTTTCCTGTTTTTAAAAGCAAAAAACTAAAACTGATATATGTTGTTTTGCTTTCCAGTTTTCGCTTTTTGAAAACCAAAAACACGGAGAAAAGTGTAAATTTTCATTAATGGTAAAACTGTAATAAATTGCAACTTTGATTTTTTCTAAAACAAAACAATTAAGGGTAATACGTTCCTTAAAAAAAGTAAGGGTAATACGTGGATTGACTATGAATTCAAGGTTTTTTTTTGTGATTGTGTTCACAATTTTCTTTACTTTTTAATTTCTTAATTTTTGTTAGAATATGATTTATCTTTTTCTCATGAATTAATGTACTATGTTTTGGTCATTGTTGTCAACAAAAAAGAAGTTAAATTAATAATCAGCATCGCTTTTGTTAAAAAATGTCATTCTGAATAGGATAATGACTCGGCATAAATTTTTAAAATTATATAAAAGCCTATCTAAAATTTGTCACCTTCGATCAGGTAACTGTTACTGGACTACACGAGTCATATTTTAGATATCCAATTTTAGGTACGAGATGGTGTGTTAAAAAGTACCATATCTTATGAGAATGAGATAAGGTTTGACCATTGATTTATAAATTAGTACGACTCTCACATTACAAGTTAGTTTGTAACGTTGAATTAATCTCAACCAGATATTCTTATCGTTCTTTGAATTAAGTTGTTATAGAAAGTGAATCATATAGTACATTTTACACATATTCTAAAAATATTGGGCTTACATACAGTTTTGGTCTCCTATTTAAAAAATAAAATTTAATGAATTTTAACCTATTATTTTTATTTTTTTAATATATTAAAATAAATTTCAAAAATTAGATTACCAAAGAAATTTTCTCTTCTTCAAAAACTAGATTACCAAACGGATTTTCTCATCTTCTCATCCCTAAAACAGTTTTGAAAAATTGCATCACCAAACAATTTTTTTTCCTATTCTCTTTTTAGAAAGAGTTTTAAAAATTAGACCTATAAAACAAGTTTTAGAAACTAAAAACCAAAAGTGATCCAAACAGGCCCGAAGACTACTTCACGGTATAGAAAGAAAGTAGAGGGAGGGGGTGGTTACTTCTATACAACAAGTAGAACATGAGGGAAAAATGAGTTGCGTAAGATTTATCTAATATTCATAATTGATTTTTTAAAATTAATTTTAGAAAATGAGAGAGAAAATGATGTTTTTAACCTACCTGCTGACTTTGAAATAGTTTTAAATATCCTGTTGATATAATTGGTAATGAGAGTATTTGTTCGGGTGCCTCTATTCATGGAAAACATTTGAGTAGTTTAAGTGAAAGGACAAGTAATTATAAAAGAAACTTGTTGGATGTTTTTGAAGATCTTGATTATTCTAATGATGGAATTTCTTCCAAGTTGTTTAGATTGGAGATAAAAAAAAAAAGGTATTGTTGTATTGGTTCTTTTGCTATGTTGCGGGTATTGAGTTATTGTATTAAGGACAAATGTTGCTTTACTTATTAACTTATTTCCTTTAAGAATTCAATATTATCTGTGTGACATTAAAGGTAAGTGACCTATTTAGTATTTTTGACTCCGGATTTAGCCATTTTAGACTATGTGATCTGCATCTGCTCATCAAGTGGATCAGTGCCGTATTCCATGTATTTCTTATGTATTTTTCATAATTACGACTTTAGAGGGCATCTTTTTCATCTTAATAATTAATTTGCATCTTTTTCATCTTTTGTCTAATCACTCAAACTTTAATTCTTCTAAATTTTATTTTCAATCTTCGTATAATTTCATCAAATGATATGCCTTTGTTTTATTACCCAAACCTTAATGCATATCGATCTTATTTTCATTCTTGTATTAATAAATTAAAACATTACATAAATATTTTTGATTTTAACATTGATTCGTATAATTCAATCAAGCGTAGTCTTAACCGTGCAATGCACGGGTAACGGTATCCCAGTTTTATTATCATAACAATTTAATAACAAACGTCCATCATATTCACTTCCTTCTTTCTTTCCAAAACATAACAATATTCATACATTTCATTTTTAACTAGAACAACGTTTATCACATACAACAAAAAGTGTTACACCATAACATAATATTTTGTAAGAGATCTTGAAAGAATAATCGTTAAACAAGAAACTTTAAAGGAAATGTTAAGACTATAGGAAAGTAACCTCATTTAAAGAAAAGGAAGTGATGGAATAGCTGAGTAGTATGAGAGTGTGATAGTATAACAGTAAGAAAATTTGGAAGCTGGCTCGAAGCACGGTTGGGATGAGCAATCACCCATACATAGGGGCGCCCCAACTATTTTTAGTAATACATACATTTAATTAGCATCAAGACGAGAACTAACGTGTCCATCTTTTCGCTTTTATTGACAATGAAAGATAAAATTAAAAAATAATTAAGTGAAGGGAAGATTTGAAAGAAAAATGTTACGCCAAAACATAATATTTTTTTATATAAGATCAAACTAAGGTTTTTCATATCTAATATTGTTCCTATTGTGGCAGATTGTTCCTCCTATTGTTGTGAATTGTTTCTATTTTAATGGGATTTAAGTAGTTTTTTAATTGATAATTTTAAATAAAAATGATAAATAGTTTAGATGAAGGGGTAAATTTGGAAAGAAAAAATTCAATCCAAAATGGAGTATCTCCTTTATATATTGGTATAGATATATTTAACCTAATCCGTTCCGTTTATTACCTTTATCTATAGGTATAGATATAAATAATTATGTGGCTTTTTTATTTATTTTTTAATTATAAAATTACATACGTGACGTCCATCTCACTTAAGTGAGGTGCCACATAGGCTTTGCCCAATTCAAAATTGGAATTTGCAAAAAGGGAAAAAATTAGGGGATTGGAATGTTGTTTTTTTAATAGGGGGTCAAAATCGCAACTAGTAAAAAGTTAGGAGGTCAAAAAAGTGTTTAAGCTCTTAGTTGAAAAAGAAATACGTACTAAATCAACTCAAAATTGAAAAATATATGCATAAAATGCCAAGTTTAGATGACTTTTTTTTTTTTAAAACTCAGCATCTGATCCAAGAACCGACCATTCCGAGGGGACAAATCCCACCGCTCATTTGCGGGGGGGGGGGGGG